>Ga0193958_1000003_pt1 | contig 300168 bp, 255 predicted proteins | sample FB_1_MG_FD_140320 | JGI IMG/M metagenome (GOLD analysis project Ga0193958, IMG submission 140320) | Microbial mat bacterial communities from the Broadkill River, Lewes, Delaware, United States - FB_1_MG | ecosystem: Environmental > Aquatic > Freshwater > River > Microbial mats | place: USA... | reverse complement strand
TTGAGATTTGAGATTTGAGATTTGAGATTTGAGATTTGAGATTTGAGATTTGAGATTTGAGATTTGAGATTTGAGATTTGAGATTTGAGATTTGAGATTTGAGATTTGAGATTTGAGATTTGACTAGCTGATGCGTAAGTCATAGTTTAGGATTTTCTAGTCAATTTGATGATCTAGTCTTGGTTATATCGGCAATAATAAAACTACGCATAATTAATATTATGTTAAATAAAGTATTTGCATCGGGTAACTTGACTTGCCCCTTTGCTCATACCCTACCGTAACTCTGTTCCTCTTCGACCCACGCCTCAATCCGTTCTGTGATGCAATTATTCGGTTGGGTCAAAATACTGTTGTTGGTGATCCATGTATCTAACTGCGGTTGCCAAATCCAAAAGCCTTTTCTTTAAGCTAGTCCAAAATCAAGCGGCACAAAATCATTTCAATCAACTCTGTGCCGCTCAACAAAATTCACTCAGCGTAATACCGTTTCCTGCATACCGACCAATGTCGATTTCACACTTGCCCCAAGGCGTTTTGACAGTCTCTCAAAGATGTCATCTTTTAATGTAAAATCTACAATCGTCTCTGCATCAAGCTCCTCACGCGCAACACTTTGCACTGAGCCAAATCCATCCACAAGTCCTATGTCTTTAGCTTGGTCTCCACTCCAAAACAATCCGCTAAATAAGTCCGGGTTCTTCTCCGCATCAATCCGATCGCCACGCCCTGCTTTTACCGCATCAATAAAGTGTTGATGGGTATTGGCTAGCAATTTTTCTAAGTACTGAATATCTGAGGCCTGTTGCGGTTTGAATGGGTCTAACAAGGCTTTGTTCTCACCCGCTGTAATCTGCCGGCTTTCAATCCCCAGCTTATTCATGATTTCCACAAAGCCGAAGCTATCCATCCGGACGCCGATTGAGCCCACTAAGCTCGATTCATTGGCAAATATCTTCTGTGCTGCGGCGATTATGTAATATCCACCCGAAGCACAAACATCTTCAGCAACGGCATAGATAGGTTTCTCTGGATATAAACCTCTTAAGCGCATAATTTCATTATAAATATGGCTCGATTGAACTGGACTTCCACCTGGGCTGTTGCAGCGAATAATGACGCCTTTCGCATCCTTATCTTCAAAAGCATCCTGTAATGCACCAATCAGATTTGAAGCACTGGCGGCCTGCCCGTCCATAATCGTCCCAGTCACGCTAACTTGCGCAACGTAGGCGTCTCCATCAGCAGATGCACTTGGTGCGCCACTACTTAACTGACTAATGTTGCCTAGAATGCCCGCAGAAATCATAATAAAAGACACGGCTATCAATATGAAAATAAAGCGAAATAGTATATTCCAGCGACGTGCTCGGCGTTGTTCCTGAATACCTGCTAGAGCAACTTGTTTAAGTGCATCAATAGCTTGTTCATTGGTAGAATTCATAAGTAAATTAGATCTTAATGTTGTTATTTAGATGGTTTAAAGCAGTTTGCAGGTCATCCGCTAGTGGTATTTCCTGTCGATACACTTTGCCTGAATGCTTCAACTTAAACTCAACGCGATAAGCATGCAAAAACAATCGCTTAAGTTTATTAGTTCGGGCAAATTCTCGATTTAGAGTGAAGTCTCCGTACTTACTATCGCCAACAATAGGTAGCTCAAGCTCAGCTAATTGAGTGCGGATTTGATGCATTCGGCCAGTAAGCAATTTAACACTCAGTAGACTGTTATTCTCAAACTGCGCTAAGGGACTAAAGACACTCTCGGAGAGTTTGCCTTCTTCATTATCCGATACCCGCATTTTCTGTGGCCCTTTGCCTTCAGTTCGCTGCAAATGGTTTGAAATGCGTCGTTCCCCTCCCCGCCAATTGCCGAAAACGAGCGCTTGATAATACTTACTAATGCCATCTGTTTTAAACGCTTCGTGCAGATCCAGAAGTGTTTGTCGGTTCTTAGCTAGTAGCAGTAAGCCACTGGTTTCTTTGTCAATTCGATGCACCAATTCAATGTAAGCGAGATCTGGTCGCAACTGACGAATTACTTCAATAACCCCATGCAAATTATCCGTACCACCATGCACCGCAATGCCGGAGGGTTTATTGATAATAATGAGGTCATCATCTTCTAAGATAATTGAGGCCTCAATCTGCGCAACTAGCCTGGAGCCCGCTTGTTGAACTTCAGTCTCCTCTGGCACATCTCTAATTGGCGCAATACGCAAAATCTCACCTAGAACCAATTTTTTGGTAGGCTTAATTCGCTTTTTATCAACCCTAATCTCACCCTTGCGTAATAGCTTGTAGACCGCTGTTTTAGGAAGGAATTTAAGCTCCTTCAATAAAAAATTATCTATGCGCTGCCCTGCACTGGCTTCGGTGACGGTTATGAAGCTAACCTGGCTATAATCTGTTATCTGTGACATGCGAAGATAGTACCTTTAAATGTTGCAAATTACCTGACTTATAAAGATGGTATATGCATGATATATGTATTGCTGCAGTGTAACAAAGTTGTTATATTCAGCGGGTATTTCAATGAGATGCAGGATCGGGGCTGCTGATTACAAAATCAATTGACTTTCGTAATTCATTGTAATCCCTATCCAAAGCTAATACTCGGACGCTCGTTTTTCTACCGACGAGCCTCTACCATGTTGTCTGGACATTAAGTCAAACAGACAGATTAAAACTGGACAAAGATGCAGCGATTTCGCCATCTTGATAACAGTTCCTTTGCCAGTACTAATGATAATTATCGTTAGTTGAACAAGAATTCAAAAGCCTCACGATTATCCGTGTGGTCTTTTAAATCAGCGCTACACCTACGAACGCCGGGAGATAACCATAATCAAGCCCGATCGAACGACGTGTTGCCCTGCCGGAAACCCAGCGTTTAGGGAAACGGATACAGTGTTGTTACTGCGAGAGTAACAAGACACATGGCTTAGTGGACTGTTATTCCAATAACAGGAAGCCCACAACTTACATGAAAAGAATAGTAATTAACGCTACGCAGTCCGAAGAGATTCGTGTGGCAATGGTTGATGGTCAGTATCTTTATGATCTTGATATTGAACATCCCAATCGTACACAGAAAAAATCCAATATTTACAAGGGTATCATTACCCGTCTCGAGCCTAGCTTAGAGGCTGCATTCGTTAACTACGGTGCTGACCGCCACGGCTTCCTGCCATTCAAGGAAATCTCAAAAGACTACTGGAATACTAACGGCAAGAAAATTGAAGGCCGTCCGAATATCCGTGCCGTTCTTAAAGAAGGCCAAGAGTTACTGGTCCAGGTTGATAAAGAAGAGCGTGGTAATAAAGGTGCCGCACTAACGACTCATATCAGCCTTGCTGGTCGTTACTTGGTTCTGATGCCTAACAACCCACGTGCTGGTGGTGTGTCTCGTCGTATCGAAGGCGATGACCGTCATAAGATTCGTGACATCCTTTCTCAACTAGATATTCCTGAAGGCATGGGCGCGATTGTGCGTACTGCGGGTGTTGGTCGTGAGCTTGATGAGCTGACATGGGATATGGAATATCTTAAGACACTGTGGCAGGCGATTTCTGATGCCAATGCTCAGCACCCTGCTCCTGTTCTGTTGTATCAAGAAAGTAATGTCATCATTCGCGCACTTCGCGATTACTTCCGAAATGATATCGGCGAAATTCTGATTGATAACGAACGTGTCTATCAGCAAGCGCACGATTTTATTTCTGCAGTAATGCCACAGAATTTGCGTAAGTTGAAAATGTACACGGATACCGTGCCACTCTTCAGTCGCTACCAAGTAGAAAACCAAATTGACTCGGCTTTCCATCGCCAGGTTAACTTGCCTTCTGGTGGTGCGATCGTAATCGATCATACGGAAGCGCTGATCTCTATCGATGTGAACTCGGCTCGGGCAACTCGTGGTCAAGGTATCGAAGAAACCGCACTCAATACCAACCTTGAAGCCGCCGATGAGGTTGCCCGTCAATTACGTTTACGTGATTTGGGTGGATTAGTTGTTATCGACTTCATTGATATGTTGCCTAACCGTAATCAGCGTGAAGTTGAGCGCCGTTTACGTGATGCACTTAAGATGGACCGTGCACGCGTTCAGGTTGGCCGCATTTCACGCTTTGGTTTGTTGGAAATGTCCCGCCAGCGTCTGCGTCCTTCTTTGGGTGAGTCTAGCCAGATTATCTGCCCACGTTGTAGTGGTGAAGGCACCATCCGTGGTGTTGAGTCATTAGCACTTTCCATCATGCGTTTGATGGAAGAAGAAGCAATGAAGGACCTGACGGTTCAAGTTGTTGCGGAAACGCCTGTTGCAGTAGCGACCTTCTTGTTAAACGAGAAGCGTAAGCCGTTGAACGATATTCAGGAACGTCATGGTATTCAAATGACGATTATCCCGAATCCAAATCTTGAAACGCCGCATTACGAAATTACACGCCTTAAGGAAGAAGATGTTGAAGACCTTCCTAAGACGTACTTGCGGATGAAGCAAACGGATACATCTGCTGATGGTCATGCTGGTCACACTGAGCCGACTGTACAAGCTCAGGCTCAGCCAATTGTGTCTCAGGTTCACCCTGCTACACCAACCCCAACGGGTAGCAATAAGCCGGGTCTGATTACTCGTATTATCGCGACGTTGTTTGGTGCGACTAAAGATGCTGAAGCTGATCAGCCGAAGCCGGTCAGAAAGCCAAGTGAGAGTCGTTCAACTTCGACGGATAGAAAAAATAGTCGATCGAGCAACAATACGAATAGTCGTTCACAGCAGTCACGCAATAAGACTAAAGATCGCTCTTCTTCATCCAAATCTAATGATGATACAGCAGATAATAAAGATAACCGCAATGCTAAGCGTGATGTTGCGGGTAATGATGACTCAGCTAAAGGCTCAACTTCTGGTTCTTCTAAGAAGCCACGCCAGAGTAATCGTAACAAGTCATCAAATAATGCTGATAATAAAGGCAATGATAAGCAGAGTAATACGGATAACCGTAAAGACACTCAAACTACCGCAGCGGTTGATGCTGATGTAGCCAAAGGTCAAGAGTCTGTAGCTCCGGAGAAGACGGAAAAGAAAAAGAGCTCGCGTTCACGTGGTAAGTCACGTAGAGCACCTAAAGAGACCTCTACGGTGGTTGATCAGGCTCAAAGCGAGCAGACACCTTTGGAAATTACTATTCCATTGGATCGCTCAGGTGACGATAATAAGTCATCAGCTAAAGAGTCGAGCACGTCAGGGTCTAGAAAGTCGACTTCTGAGAAAGTGGATATCAACAAGCCTGTGACTTCTTCTACGAAAAAGCAGGTCGAGTCAGCAGAGGCTACCGCTGAAGCAACTGATAGTGCTGATGCTGCAAAAGTTGCTGCTGCATCTGCTGTTGTCGTTGCAGATTCTACAGATACCAATGCTGCTCCAGAGGAAGCTACTGAAGCCACTAGCAAGCCAACTAAAACAAGATCACGTTCTAGAAGTCGTAAGCCTCGTAGCTACTCTAAGGCTAAGACTGAAGCTCAGGATCAAGCGGGTGAGAATGCGTCTACAGAAGCTTCTGTTAATGCTGATACTAGTGCTACGACAGATACCAATAGCACGAACCCAGTAGCTGACTCTAAAGCAGAAGCTAGTAAAGCAACAGCGGAGAGTTCGGTAAAGGATAGTGTTGCTGAAGCCACTTCAAGCCCTAAGGCTGATGAAGTTAAGGCTAGCACCGATTCTGCCCCTAAGGTAGATGAAGCAAAGGTGAGCTCTGTTGTTGAGGCTAAAGCGGATGACAGCAAGGCAAGTACTGACTCTGCTCCTAAGGCTGATGAAGCTAAAGCGAGCTCTGATGTTGCCGCTAAAACAAGTGAAGCCAAGGCTAGCTCCGATGTTGCTACTAAGCCTAATGCTAGTGCCCAAGCGGAACTGACATTAGTTGAGCCGACTACTCCAAAAGCTGAAGCTGCAAGTCCTGAGCCAGTGAAGGCAGAAAAGTCCGTTGAGGCTGCGCCTAAGCTAGAAGCAACTGAGGCTCCCGCTAAGACAACAACCTCAACACGTAAGACTCGTCGTTCAAGTAGTAAGTCTAATAAGCCAAGTGCCACTGAGGCGCCTAAGGCAGAGGCTAGTGAAAGTAAAGTTGCTGAGTCACCTGCTGTTGAACGTGCGCCTAAGTCGCCCGTGGTTGATGAGCAGCCAGTTGCGGCCGCACCGAAGCCTGCTCCCGTTGTACCAGCGGCTCCTGTTGCTCCGGTAACAACGACAAAAACAACACGTCGTTCAGCTAGCGCACAAACTGCCCCTAAGCCGAAACCTGTAGTTGAAGCAGTTGCTGAGCCTGTTGAAAGGATTGTTCCGATCATTCCGGAAATTCCGAAGTCGGTAATCAAGACTAGCAAGAAAGTGGTTAGCTCAAGTGCGGTTGCAGTGGCTGAGGTTGAGTCTAAACCAGAGGTGGTAAAGCCGGCTGAGGTAGAGTCTGCTGCTGCGGCATTAGTTAAGCCAGTTGAATTGGTTGAGAGTGCGCCTGAAGCACCGCCAGCTCAGGATGAACCAAAGTAGGCTTTGATGCTACATAGTTAGATGAGTATTAAAGGCCAACTTAGTGTTGGCCTTTTTATTGTCTAGGCAAAAGTGTTTCACTATTAGAAATACATAATATACTTATAACAAAACCCATATTTTTTTGTGATCAAAAGCATGAGATAATTGACCCATGATTGAGATATTTTCGTCTGAAAATATGTGATTTAACCTAATTCTGAATACGCCAATGCCGATATATGACCATACTGAAACCGCACACCCTTCTGGATTCAGAGGATTTCGTGTTACGCGGTATTTTGCCAGCGAGAAAAAGAACCGTCAGCGCTGGTTAGGAATCAAAGACAAGCAGATCGAAGCTGTCCACAAAGAAGCCAAGAAGTTATTGGCTGAGTGGGAGTTCGAGGCAATGCTCGAAAAGAGCCAGCGCGACCGTATGAAGGTCGAGCGCCCTCAAAACTCTGCTTATGTGACGGGTGTCTCTGGCATCAAAATGAAATTTGTACGTCACATCAAGCGCCGTGAATCCAGAGCTAAGAAAGTGCGTCCAGGGCGTAAGAAAGTCTATACCTCAGTTATCTACACGCCTTATTTTGTTGTGTCTGGCAGCGTTGATGGCAAGAAGTACATCCGCAAGTTTAATATTAAGACGCTAGGCTTTGATCATGCTTGGATGAAGGCTGTCATGTATTTAGCCGATCAGAAAAGCATCAAGCACTACACGCATCTACTATCTAAGAAGCCACCGGTAAAACAGTTCTCGTTAATTCGTAACTGGCAGAACCAGCAAGGCTACGAGATTCCAGAGCATCGCTTGCCAGATGAACTGTTAGATGATGAAGTGCCAGCAGACCCTGCGGACAAGTTTGACCTAAGCAGGCTGGTTAAATAAACAAGGCTTTCTGATCGGCTCTTGTTTATGCCTTCTTTTGGGATTTTTTATGGCTGTAGGCAGAGATCTTTTGCCATACCCAGCTATCGGGCAGTCGCTCACCGGTTAAGGCGTATTCTAGGTACTTTGCATTGCGGGTAATGATCTGAATATTGTGATGCGCTACTTTGTTACCACACATTAAGAAGCGATCGCCCTCGTGCACGATGCGATTATTTTCCGGGAGAATAACATTTCCCTCGCCACGCTTGAGAAATAGCATGAGTGCTTCTATGTGCTGTTCGCGATCCTCTGGGTGCCTTAATAAGTCCCCCACCACAATTTGAGAATGCTGTAAGCGGTCGACCAATGCGGGAGTTTGTTTGCGATTGATCTCAAGCTCCCAAAGCTCTGGGTATTCATTGCCCATTACTGCAATCATGCGACTAGCCAGTAGATTGGCACGCTCTCTTTTAAAGCGACTTACAATCCTTAAAAAATCACCAAGCAATGGTGTGCGTAGCAAGGCAAAAATCTTATTTGAAATCAAATTACCGCGCTGCATGACCAAATCTAACTTAGCCGCTTCAAAGATCGGACGATTCTTCTCCTCGTTTTGATGCGCGACCCTGAAAATATTCGGGTTCAATTCCCTAGCGGTCATCAGTACAGAAAGATTATCCGGGTCATTACCGGTGCCTACGATAATGCCGACAGCTTCATCGATACCTGCTTTGCGTAAGGTCGCTGCTTCCGTTGGGCGTCCGGTAATCGCACCTGAAGGTACGTCACGACGACTGCGATCAGGCTCAATAACGCAGATATTATTGCTCTCGATGTCATCCATATATTGGTATGCAGAGCGACCAAAGCGTCCAAAGCCACAGATAATCCAATTTCCGGGCTTTGGCAGGATTAATTCATTGGTGCGAACGTTTCTAGGGCCAGTCGTCCATTCATAGATTAAATGTAGGCCGGGAGACTGCATCGCCATTGCCAGTCTGGAGGCGAAGGTTTCAAATGGATTGATAACCTCGTTGGCACCAAATGACAGGATATTGGACTCGGCTTCTTTAGTATCTGCCCGAGCAATCAAGCGGACATTTTTATTTAAGAGTTGGGCAACGATAGCAATGGTTAAATTAACGCGGTCATCATTGGCCAAAGAAATAATACCAGAGCAGAATCGGTGGTTGATACCAGCATGCTCCAGTATTTGAGCGTCGGAAGCGTCTGCTTTTAACCAAAGTGGCGACAGCGGTAGGTCATTAACTTCAAGGTCATTGATTGGCCCCTCATCGGGGTCTAGCACGACCGATAAAATGCCATCCTCCGCTAGCACCTGCACCAGCTGACGACCTGTTTCACCATAGCCACAAATCAGGTAAAAAGGCTCCCTGATTCGTTGTACGCTGCGTTTAAATCGGTTGAGCTTGGTTTGATGGCGAAACGCCGGATCCTGAAATACAGCTAGCAAGGAGCCGATACCATATAACCAGCTAATCACCGTGCCATACAAACAAACCAGCGTCCAATAACGCTGGGCCTGAGTGAATTCGTAAGGGATTTCGCCAAAACCGATGGTGGTACCCATGAAACTAACAAAATAGAACGCGTCAAAAAACGTCATTTGATAGGGGTCATGGTTACCATCTTCGCCGGGAATTAGTACATATCCCAGCATTGAAATGGCATACACCAATATCAACGTGATCAATGGCGACCGTAAGCGTCGCAGCAATATATAGATCAGGTTTGACATGGGATAAGTGCCCGCCTAGCGGCGAAGGTTTACGGTTTCAACAACTAGCAGTACCACCGAGATCAGGTTCGCCAATAAAGCGCCGCCGCTGAGTGATACGATCGTTGATAAGGTGTCAGCGGTCATTTCGGGATTGATGATTTGCGCATGAATGCCCCAAATAATGGCCGCACACACCAGTTGTAAGTCGGCCACTAAGCTAGTGGCTAAAAATACGGAACCCAAATGGGTGCGATCACCAAACTTCAGTACAGTCGCGATCAAGCTAACCACGATTGCGGCAAATAACTCGTAGACGTGGTGGTGTGCAGGATTATCGATATCGCCCAAGAAGAAGCCGAAGTTTAAGGTCAGCGCCAGGACAATAAAAAATGCAAACACTACCTTTTCAGTTCTCATCAGGTACCCCTGTAATTGTAAGCTTCTACTTAGTTAGCAATCAGGTCTTTGGCAATGTAACGCCAGTTTGTCCCTGATATTTTCCGCCACGGTCGAGGTAAGATGTCTCACAAATCTCATCGGATTCAAAAAACAGCATTTGGGCGATGCCTTCATTGGCATAAATCTTCGCAGGTAAGGTGGTCGTATTGGAAAATTCCAGCGTTACATGCCCTTCCCACTCAGGCTCTAATGGCGTCACATTAACAATGATGCCACAGCGAGCATATGTTGATTTACCCAAACAGATGGTTAATACACTGCGTGGAATGCGAAAATATTCAACCGTGCGTGCCAGTGCAAATGAGTTAGGCGGAATAATGCAAACATCCGATTTAATATCTACAAAACTGTTTTCATCAAACGCTTTTGGGTCCACAACGGCAGAGTTAATATTGGTGAAAATCTTAAACTCATCTGCACAGCGAACGTCATATCCGTAGCTAGAGGTGCCGTAAGAAATAATGCGCTGATCATTGTTCATCCGGACTTGGGATTCGGCAAATGGCTCAATCATGCCCTGCTCCATGGCCATTTTACGAATCCAGCGATCGGCTTTGATACTCATATTTTATCTCAATTGGGTCGTGCCTGAACGACTGAACGGGATATTCAGTAGCGATAAATGCACTGAACCCGCCAGTTGGTATTGTATTGTGCCTTGTCGCATAAGACCTGGCAACACACTGGCAATATTAACAAAACTGAGCTTTAAAGGTACGTTTACTTGTTGCGTTTGGCGCGCATTGAGCATCATTTTCTGCTCTTGATTGCCATTGGCAACTTCAACGCCATTTAGTGATAAGCCGTAATCAAAACCGCTGAGTGGTAATGGATAAGCATTCGGGTTAGTCACGTTGAGTGTGAAGTTGGCTTCGCCACCCTGCCAGGTTAATCGCTCTAGGCTGACGTTTTGCACACTAACGGTTGGTGGCTCGGCAACACCTTTAATGCCGCTGCTGTTACTGCAGGCGGTAATTAGAAAAAGGGTCGCAATGAAGGTGAATATTTTTGATGTTATTTTAGTCATTCGGGCATATTAAAACAAAAACGCCGCGCAATAAATAGGCGCGGCGTTTTTGTGACAATCGGTAGAACGATTTAGGTGTTCTGAATCACGATATTCGGGAATTTGCTGGAGTAATCTTTAGATTGCTCAGCTAAGCGAGAAGCCATGCGGCGTGAAATGTCACGATACATGCCTGCCACTTTTCCATCAGGGTCAGCAATGACTGTCGGGTTACCATTATCCGCTTGCTCACGAATATGAATATCCAGCGGCAATGAGCCTAGGAAATCAACCTTATATTCTTCAGACATGCGTTCACCGCCGCCCTGCCCAAAAATATGCTCAGCATGGCCGCACTCACTACAGATATGAATACTCATGTTCTCAACGATACCCAGAACCGGCACTTCAACCTTTTCAAACATCGCCAAGCCCTTGCGAGCATCTAGCAAAGCAATATCCTGAGGGGTCGTTACAATCACGGCGCCACTCACTGGAATTTTCTGCGATAAGGTCAACTGCGTGTCACCAGTTCCTGGTGGTAAATCAACGATTAGGTAGTCCAGATCACCCCAGTTAGTATCTTTCAGTAGCTGCTCTAGCGCCTGAGTCACCATAGGACCACGCCAGATCATTGGGGTATCTTCTTCTACCAAAAAGCCAATCGACATTGCCTTCAGGCCGTGGTTTTGCATGGGCTCTAGCGTCGTGCCATCTTTCGATTCTGGCGTGCCTGACATGCCCAGCATGCGTGGTTGGCTTGGTCCGTAGATGTCTGCATCCAAAATACCAACCTGTGCACCATCGCTAGCCAGTGCCAATGCGAGGTTAGCGGAGGTTGTGGATTTGCCCACGCCGCCTTTACCAGAGGCCACCGCAATAATGTTCTTGATGCCGGAAATACGCTTCAGGCTCTTCTGAACGGCATGCGCTTCAATCTTTTGCTCAATGGTGATATCGAGTGCAGTGTTAAAGCCTGCCAGAGCCTCTTCAACCTGCTTCTTCAATTCATTGCGGTAGTCGCCAGCAGGATAGCCCAGCTCGATGCGTACCAGAATTTTATCATCAGTCAGCTCTATGGATTTGACAGCATTGCTGCTGACAATATCTTTTTCCAGGTAGCGATCTTGCACAGTATTTAATTGTGCTTCGATAGCCGCTTTTGAAAGCTCACTCATATTGATGTCTCCGGTAGTAGGGTCAAATTTTAAGGAGAGTCTACACTACGCGTGTGCAGACAAAAACTCCAGAATCTTCAGGGAGATTGCATCAGTACAGTCAATATATCTAATTAGATAGGCTAAATACGGCGCACAGACTGAATTGCGTTTGCTAAGATAGGCAGCTCTTCTAAATAGTGAGACTGCAATCCGTGCGACAGAATCTGCTACGTGCTGATAACAAGCTTCTGAATTATCCAATTCGTGAAGTGGTGACTATCGGCAAACAGCTGGAAAAGCTGGGTAATTTGAATATGATCTGGGAAAACATCGGCGACCCGATTACAGCAGGCGAAAGCGTGCCGGATTGGATCAAAGAGATTGTCAGAGAGAATGCCACCACTGACCAAGCCTTTGCCTATACCGACACCCGTGGCTACTTGCCAGCGCGTCAGTACATCCTTGAGAATTTCTCGAATGAGAAAATCTGTACGGTTGACGATATCTTGTTTTTCAATGGCTTAGGTGAGGCAATTAATAAGGTTATCAATAACCTGCCCCGTGAAGCTCGCATCTTGGTGCCCTCACCGACTTATCCATCCCATGCTACCGCTGAGGCAATGCATGCAGGTTGCTCATTCATTTCTTACAAGCTAGATCCTGAAAACAATTGGGAACCTAACCTTGAAGAAATTGAGAATAAGGTAAAGTACAACGATCACGTTGTGGCCATTTTGGTAATCAATCCCAATAACCCAACCGGTCGCGTCTTTAATCGTGAGACCTTGGAAAGTATTGTAAAAATCGCCAAAGATCATGACTGCTTCCTGATTTTCGATGAGATTTATCATGCCATGACCTTTGATGGCGTTGAGAATACCTTGCTGCATGAGATTATCGGTGATGTGCCCGGTATCAGTATGAAAGGGATTAGTAAAGATGTGCCTTGGCCGGGCTCTCGCTGTGGTTGGATTGAAGTCTACAATGCGGAAAAAGATGCGCAATTCCAGGATTTTATCCGTATGATTTTGCTGGCGAAAATGCTGGAGGTTTGCTCAACAACCCTACCGCAGATGATCTTGCCACATTTGTATGATGCGCCAGAGTTTAAAGTTAGCATTCGAGCACGTGTTGAAAAATACCAACGTCGCGCTAAGCAGGCGGTGGAATATTTTAATAGCTTCCCGCAACTACGCGTTACCATGCCGGGCGGTGTGTTCTATCTGGTGGTGGAACTATTAGACCTTCCACGCTCAAAGCTGAGTGCAACCACCAAAGCTTCTCGCTTATTTATTGATAAGTTGTTATCGGAGAAGCAAGTCGCGGAAGATTTTCAGTTTAGCTATGAATTAATGGCTTCTGAAGGTGTTTGTGTGGTGCCATTAAGTGGTTTTGGTTCCAACTTAAACGGCTTTCGGATGACGCTATTGCAGGAAGATAACGAGGTATTCACCAATACCTTGGAGAAAATCGGAAACGCGGTCAGTGCTTATTACGCCAAATAAGGACTGTTAGCTCGTAAACAGCAGACATAAAAAAGCCACCCTAATTACTGAGTGGCTTTTTTGATTCTGGCTAAGCGATTACTGTGGCTTGCCGATCACATCAACACCACGTGGTGGGCTGAAGTAGAATGTGCTACCGCTAATGGGCACATTATTCTGTGCATTTAAAGTGATCTCAGTGCGCTGACCCAATTGATCAAACAGCACCATACGCTTAAGGTTGCCTGCAGTATCCAAGCCCAGTTGAATGTATTTGAAATCACGGCTTGCTTGCTTAGGAACCAACTGGTGCCAATCCAAACCAGAACCGCCCTGAATTTCCTGAACGTTAAACTGTGAACCCGGTGGATCAAGGCGCGTCAGGATAGCGATTGGGGTGTTAGATACCGCTTGGTTAACTGGCTTAACAGTAACCTGCTCCAGATCTTTATCGTAGATCCAGACATTCTTACCATCACCAATCATTTCCTGTGGCTCTGGCTTTTTATAAACCCAGCGGAAACGACCCGGACGGCTTAAGTACAAATCACCGCTAGAGTTTTGAGTGACAACACCCTTCTTATCAAACACTTGCTGAGTAAAGCTACCTTTCAGGCTCTTTACGTCAGTGAAAAAAGAGTCTAAACGTTCACGTGCAGTGTCAGCATAGGCAGCTTGTCCGATACTGGCAGCCAGCAGTGCGGCAACTAAAAATTTATTTCTCATGTATAACCTCAGTCTTTAACGGGAGGTGGCGCAAGTACTTCGCGTGTTCCATTCGATTGTACTTCACTTACGACACCGGCATCTTCCATCGCCTCGATCATCGTGGCGGCGCGGTTGTATCCGATTTTCAGGCGACGCTGTAAGTAAGAGATTGATGCGCGACGTGATTCCGTCACTACGCCAACCGCCTGATCATACAGGTCATCACCTTCAGAATCGCTTAAGGGCTCCAGTCCGGGGATTGGGGCACTTGCTCCACCTGTATCCTTTAGGACATCGTCCAGGTATTGGGGTTCCCCGTGTTCTTTAAGATAATTGACCACTTCTTCAACTTCTTCATCGCTCACAAAGGCGCCATGAATACGTTGTGGCAAACCGGTCCCTGGAGGCATGTACAACATGTCACCATTACCCAGTAGCTGTTCCGCACCACCCTGATCCAGAATGGTTCGGGAGTCGATCTTAGTCGATACCTGAAACGCAATTCGCGATGGGATATTGGCTTTAATCAAGCCGGTGATGACATCTACCGATGGGCGCTGGGTCGCCAAAATCAGATGAATACCGGAAGCACGGGCTTTTTGCGCCAAACGTGCAATCAGTTCCTCAACTTTTTTACCGACCACCATAATCATGTCAGCAAATTCATCGATGACCACCACGATATACGGATAAGGTTCCAAAGTGGATGGCCTTGTATCGATATGCTGTGTTGGATCAAAGCTTGGATCTGTAATCGGCTCACCACGATCAATGGCTTCCTGCACCTTGGCATTGTAGCCTGCGATATTACGCACTTTCATATACGACATGGCGGCATAACGCTTTTCCATCTCGCCTACACACCAGCGCAGCGCATTGGCCGCATCTTTCATATCGGTGACGACAGAAGTCAGCAAGTGAGGAATGCCCTCATAAATACTCAACTCAAGCATCTTCGGATCGATTAGAATCAGTTTTACTTTGTCCGGAGTGGACTTGTACAACAAACTCATAATCATTGCGTTAACGGCAACCGATTTACCAGAACCGGTGGTACCGGCAACTAGCACGTGAGGCATTTTAGCCAGATCAGCAATCGCAGGGTTTCCGGCAATGGTTTTACCCATGGCGAGTGTTAGCGGCGACTTCGCATTCTGAAATATTGGTGCATTCAAAATCTCACTAATCGCCACTAACTCACGAGTATCATTCGGAATTTCAAGTCCGATGGTCGTCTTACCCGGAATGACTTCAACGATACGAATACTGGGTACGCGCATGCTACGGGCAATATCTTTGCCCAAGCCAGAAATGCGGCTAACCTTTGTACCTGGTGGTAAGTCCAATTCAAAGCGGGTAACTACTGGTCCAGGGAAACGGTCAACAACCTCAACCCCATGGATGCCGTAATCGGATAAGGTGCTTTGGATATTTTCAGCCAGAGCGTCCAGTTGTTCGTCGGAGAATTTATCCTGGTTTTTAGGCGCTGGCTCCAACATATCAAGCGGCGGTAACAGCCCTAACTTATCGCCATGGTATGACTTAGGCGCTGGCTTTCTCGGTGCTTGTGCAACTTTAGGCACTTGCCTGGCTGGCTCTGGCGCTTGTGTTTTGGCTGCTTGTGGCAATGCAACCGGTGTTAAGTCGCTGTATTCCTCTTCTACCACAGGCGCTTCAACCGGTGCTGCTGGCTTTTGCGGAGCGGCACCGATCATGTTATCGGGAATACTGAGTGTTTCTGCTGGTGCAGCGGTTGGCGCTGGCGCTGCAGCTTGCGGAGCGGGAGCATTACGAGCACCACCGCCAGAGACGACTTCACGCACAACGGGAATGTCTTGCTCGTCAATCTCGTCGTAATCATCAAGACCATCAAAAGCATCCAAAGTATCGGCGTTTTTCTTGGTCGTTGGCTTTTTCAGTTTAGCCAGTACGCCAGAGCCTTTTTCTGTTAGGCCGGATACCCAACTAGCTGATTTTTGCTTGGTGCTGGTTTTAGCTTTTGCTGCCGGCTGTGCGGCCATATCGACTTCATCGTCGTATTCATCATAGGCTTCTTCAGTGGTCGCAGTACTCGGCGCTTTGCTCTTGGTTTTAGGCGCTGATTTGGGCGCTTTTCCAGCGGGCTTTCCGGGGCCTTTTTTAAACAAATTAGGAATTAATGGCTTTTTCGGCTTTGACGATTTTCCACTTGCGTCACTTTCTGGCTCACCGATCAGTCGATCAAACAGCCAAAGTGAGCCTTCACCGACGCGATCAATCACCTTTAACCACGAAATATCCAGCAATAGCGTTAAGCCCGCAAAGAATCCGCAGAACAAAGAAACGGTCGAACCAAAGTCGCCGAGCACGGCCACCATGGCCTTGGCCATCATCAGTCCTAGTAATCCGCCCGCTTTGTAGGTGAGCGTACTCTCCGGCCAGAGGAGCGTGATTAATCCGCAACCGCAAAGCAGTGCCAGAAACACCCCGATTACAGTCAACCACGTATTTAATCCACCATGGCTCGGCAGCGGTCGAAACAGGAAGAAACCGAAGTACAATAAAGAAATTGGAATCAAATAAGCCAGATAGCCAAAGAAGCCAATCAAAATACTGGCAAGATAGGCCCCTGCTCTTCCGGCCTTGTTCTGAATAATTGCGTCACTGTTAAATTGGAAAAAACTCGGGTCATCCGGGTTAAATGATACTAAGGCTAATAAAATGACTGCGCTAAGTCCTGAAAAGAAAAGAATGCTGGTTTGTTGCAGACTCACTAATTTTTGCGCATTTAATTTATTTTTAATTCCTTTTTCTGCCAAAACTTACTCCATGACGCTTTCAATGCCCGAACGGGCTTAATATTTTTAGTGTGATGCTGGTCGGTGATTGTGCTTGGATAGCCGTTCCATGCCCCCTAGGCCAAAGGATTATAAGGCTTTAACCACAGAAAAAGAATATTTATTCTGTAGTTGCTTTACCTTATGCTCCCCATTACTTAGCATATGAATCATTAATACCTAAATCAGGATCACCTCCATGCAAGAAACAAGACACAGCCGCCTATTAATTCTGGGCTCCGGACCAGCGGGCTACACCGCTGCCGTATATGCAGCCCGTGCTAACCTTAATCCAGTTTTAATCACTGGAATGGAGCAAGGCGGACAGCTAACCACAACGACCGACGTGGATAATTGGCCCGGTGATAATGATGGCGTTCAAGGTCCAGAGCTCATGGAACGCATGAAGAAGCACGCGGAACGCTTTAATACTGAAATCATTATTGACCACATTCAAAGCGTAGACTTCAGCGAGCGCCCCTTTAAATTAAAAGGCGATACCGGCGCATATACCTGCGATGCACTTATTATTTCGACCGGTGCTTCTGCGATGTATCTGGGGCTTGAGTCTGAAGAGAAGTTCAAAGGCCGTGGTGTATCCGCTTGTGCCACTTGTGATGGTTTCTTCTACCGTAAGCAAAAAGTGGCAGTTATCGGTGGTGGTAATACCGCTGTTGAAGAAGCGCTTTACCTGTCAAATATTACTTCAGAAGTTATCTTAGTACATCGCCGTGACTCTTTGAAAGCAGAGAAGATTTTGCAAGACCAGCTGTTCGAAAAAGCGAAGAACGGCAATATCACGCTGATGTGGGATCACACGCTGGAAGAAGTCACGGGTGATAATGCGGGTGTGACTGGTTTGCGCTTAAAGCATACTAAGACCGGTGAAGTCCAAGCGGTTGATGTACATGGTGTATTCATTGCCATTGGTCACAAGCCAAACACCGCAATGTTTGAAGGTCAACTGGATATGAACGGCGGCTACATTACGGTTAACAGTGGCTCTGCAGGTAATGCAACAGCAACGAGCGTACCGGGTGTATTTGCGTCTGGCGATGTGATGGATCATGTATACCGTCAAGCCATTACTTCTGCGGGCACTGGCTGCATGGCTGCACTGGATGCTGAAAAGTATCTTGATGCACTTGGTGAAGCCTGAGTCGGAAATCTAGCCCTATGACGCCTCAGGAGCTGACATTTCTTGAACCCGGTGCCCATGACGAGCCATTCCCACCCGCAGAGATGGCGTGGGATGAGCCCAATGGCTTAATTGCTATCGGGGGCGATTTGTCAGTCCCGAGGCTGATCAATGCTTACCGCTCTGGTATTTTCCCCTGGTTTAATCCGGGGGAGCCAATTTATTGGTGGAACCCAGACCCGCGCGCAGTGCTGCTTCCGGAGATGGTTAACTATAGTCGAAGCCTTAGAAAGACGATTAGAAACAAAGGCTATAAGGTTGTTTTTGATCGGAATTTTAAGCAAGTTATCGCCTCTTGCGCAGCACCACGTTCTTATAGCTCCGGAACTTGGATCTCTCCCGAAATGCAACAAGCTTATTGCCGCTTACATGATGCTGGCGTCGCGCATTCGGTGGAAGTCTATAATAAGGATGATGTGCTGGTGGGTGGCCTGTATGGCATTAGCAGTGGTGGCGTGTTTTGTGGCGAGTCGATGTTTAGCACTGAGCCAAATACATCCAAGATTGCCTTTATCGCCTTAGCTTGGTATGCGCAGCATGTGGGATATACCTTGATTGACTGCCAGCTGGAAAACTCACATTTGCTGAGTCTGGGCTCGACGAGTATTTCAAGAAAAGATTATATGACTGTCTTGCGCTCAGCGCCCGAGCCTGAGCAGGCAGATTGGGTATTTGATCAATCGGTTGACCTGTCTCGCTGGGAGCCAGGCCAAACCGATTAACGACTGACGATTACGCTTTGCCGTGCTCAGCTAGATCTAGCCAAGTACTTACCACGGTATCCGGGTTCAGGGAGACACTATCAATTCCCTGATCCATTAACCACTCTGCCAAGTCTTCATGATCTGAAGGGCCTTGTCCGCAAATGCCGACATACTTGCCCTGTTTCTTACACGCTTCAATTGCCATCTTCAGCATCGCTTTAACTGCAGGATCACGCTCATCAAAACCTTCTGCGACTAAGCCAGAATCACGATCTAAGCCAAGCGTTAGCTGAGTCATGTCATTTGAGCCGATTGAGAAGCCGTCGAAGTACTCCAAGAAGTCTTCAGCCAATACCGCATTTGATGGCAGCTCACACATCATAATATGACGTAAGCCATTATCACCGCGAGCCAGACCATTCTCTGCCAGCAGCTCAGTCACGCCTTTTGCTTCCTTCAAGGTACGTACAAATGGAATCATGACTTCAACATTGGTCAGCCCCATGACATTACGCACACGCTTAATGGCTTCGCACTCCATTTCAAAGCAGCGACGGAATTCCGGATCGATATAACGGGCCGCACCACGGAAGCCAATCATTGGATTTTCTTCGTGTGGCTCGTACGCTTCACCTGCGATTAGGTTGGCATATTCATTCGACTTAAAGTCGGACATACGCAAAATAACAGGTTTAGGGTGGAATGCTGCCGCAATGCTGGAAACACCTTCTACGATCTTATTAATGAAAAATTCTTCAGGACTTTCATAAGCATCCGTACGCTTCTTAATAATTGTCTGTAAGGCTTCAGATTGCTTATCCAGCTCCAGCAAAGCGCGTGGGTGGATACCAATCATATTGTTGATAATGAATTCCATACGAGCCAAACCAACACCGTGATTTGGAACCTGACAGAAATCAAAGGCGCGGTCTGGGTTACCCACATTCATCATCACTTTAAGTGGTAACTCTGGCATATCCTGCAGCTCAGTACGCGTTACTTCAAACGGAATCAGTCCGGGGTATACATAACCGGTATCGCCTTCAGCACAAGACACGGTGACTTCTGTACCATCGCTGATTAGCGAGGTTGCATCACCACAGCCGACCACTGCAGGCACACCTAACTCACGAGCGATGATCGCTGCGTGGCAGGTACGCCCGCCACGGTTGGTCACAATCGCAGAGGCGCGCTTCATGATCGGCTCCCAATCAGGGTCCGTCATGTCAGTAATCAATACATCGCCAGGTTTGATGTGATCCATGTCATCAATACTTAGAATGACTTTGGCAGTCCCTGAGCCAATTTTAGAGCCGATAGAGCGACCTTCAATGATTGCGGCTGCTTTGCCTTTAAGGTCATAGCGTTCCATTACATTGCCAGATTGGCTTTGAACAGTTTCAGGGCGCGCTTGTACAATGTAAAGCTCACCATCGTTACCATCCAGTGCCCACTCAATATCCATTGGGCGGCCATAATGCTTTTCGATGGTCATGGCTTGACGAGCTAGCTCTTCAACTTGCGCATCGTTAATGCAGAAGCGACGGCTTTTTTCTGGATCGTTGTCGATAATCTTAACCGGGTCTTCAGCCCCTGCTTCAGAGTAAGTCATCTGAATCAGCTTGCTACCCAGTGTTCTACGCAATACCGCAGGTCTGCCCGCTTCAAGTGTTTGCTTGTGAACGTAGAACTCATCCGGGTTAACCGCACCCTGAACGACCATTTCACCTAAGCCATAGCTACCAGTGATTAGCACTACTTTATCAAAGCCTGACTCGGTATCCAGTGTAAACATAACGCCACTGGCTGCGATATCAGAGCGGACCATCTTTTGAATACCAGCAGACAGTGCAACCAAGCTGTGATCAAATCCCTGATGTACGCGGTAAGCAATCGCACGGTCGGTAAACAAAGACGCAAATACACGGCGAATCGCTAGTTTGATCGACTCTAAGCCATGTACATTTAGAAAGGTTTCTTGCTGGCCTGCGAACGAGGCATCGGGTAAATCTTCGGCAGTTGCAGATGAGCGCACAGCCCAAGTCACTTCCTCACCATATTCCTGCTCAAGTTTGACATAAGCTTCGTTAATGCTTTGCTCAAACCCTTCCTGTAATGGAATACTCATAATCCATTCGCGAATCTGGCTGCCGGCTTTGCTCAGCTCTGCGATGTTATCAACATCCAGCGTTTCCAGAACGGCGTTGATACGATCTCCTAAGCCTTCATGCTCCAAAAACTCTCTGTATGCATGCGAGGTCGTCGCAAAACCACCCGGCACTTTCACACCAAGATTACTAAGATTCTGGATCATCTCACCTAGCGAGGCGTTTTTGCCTCCCACGTGATCGATGTCATTAATGCCAAGCTGGTTCAGCCAAACGATGTACTGCTGCTTCATTATTTACCTTTTAAACAATTAGCAAGGTACGAAACCTTTGATTAGAAAAATGAGCGCGGCAGTTACTGGTGGAGTCTGCCGTGGTCGGGTCTTGCTTGGTAGCAATGCGTTAGTCATTGCCCATGGTCTTGCGATAAATCCGTGCAATTTGCGTTGCTAATTCTTCGACTGATTGTGAGGTCACGTCAAGTGGAATCAGACCATAGCGATCATAAAGGTCGCTGGCCATCTTAATTTCGGAGGTGCACGTTGACATCGCCGAGTAGCGACTTCCAGGGCGTCTTTTCTCCCTAATATGGTGCAAGCGCTGCGGACTAATGGTCGTTACGATCAATTTTTCTTTGTGCGCCAGAATCTCTTTGGGGAAGCAGTAACGTTCAAAGTCATCTTCGGTTAACGGGTAGTTAGCCGCTTTTATACCAAACTTAAGCGCAAGATAGAGACAGGTCGGCGTTTTTCCGGAACGAGAGACGCCGACCATAATAATATCGGCCTCATCTAAACTCTTTAGAATCATCCCGTCATCGTGCGATAAGGTGTAATTCACCGCATCAATTCGGGCGTCGTACTGCAATTCATTGACTAAGCCATGCATTAAGCCTGACTCACGGCGCGCTTCCACGCCTAAATTGGCTGATATTTTATCCAAGTAGTTATCAAACAGCTCATAATAATGAGCATTTACCTTAGAAAGGACTTCATTGATTTCTTTATTGGCCATGGTGGCAAACACCAATGGTTGCATTGGCTCGGAGGCCGCCTGATCATTGATTTTCTGAACCAATGCATCAGCCTTTTCGATAGTGTCAATGAAGGGGTGATAGCGCTTTTTGAAACTCACCTGCGGGAACTGAGACAGCAGGCTGCTGCCAAGTTCATCGGCGGTGATACCGGTACTCTCTGATATAAAGTAGACATCGCAACGCATAAGATAACTTTCCGGTTGGTCAAGAGACTTTGTTATGATCGCGTAATCCTAGCATAGGACCACTCTATTCTTCAGCAATCAGGAGCAAATATAATGATCAAACAGCCCATTTTTAATTCACTTGGTGATGGCATTCTACATCTTGATGCGGAGTACCTAAGTCCGGGAATTGCCTCGGTGTATGTGCTGATCGAAAATGACGAGTGCGCGATTATTGAAACCGGCACTTTCCACACCGTGCCACATATTTTGGATGTATTGAAGGCAAATGGCCTAACGGAAGAAAATGTCCGATATGTGATCCCGACTCACGTTCATTTGGATCATGCGGGCGGTGTTGGCCAGCTAATGAAAATCTGCCCCAATGCGGATCTGGTGGTGCACCCTAAAGGTGCGCGACACATGATTTCCCCTGAGAAATTGAGCACCGGTGTGAAAGCGGTCTACGGCGAAGCAGCGTTTGAAGAGTTGTATGGTGAGTTGATTCCCGTTGATGCGGCTCGTGTCGTTGAGGCTCCGGATAACTTCGAAGTCACCCTCGGAGAGCGCGTGTTACGTTTTTACGATACACCGGGCCATGCACGTCATCACTTTTGTGTACATGACTTGAAAAGCAATACCATTTTCTCTGGTGATACCTTCGGTATTGGCTACCCTCAGCTGGAAACGACTTCGGAGCGCTTTATTTTTGCGACAACGACTCCGGTGCAATTTGATCCTGATGCTTTGCGTGCCAGTATCGCGCGATTGTTGTCAGTCAAGCCGGCTGCATTTAACCTAACTCACTTTGGCCGCATTGTCGCGACTGACGCGGTGGTTAAGCAGCTGCATGACAGTATCGATAAGTTTGTCGCGATTGCTGAACAAGCTGAGTCTGTTACTGAAGATCGGGTGGCTCATATTGATCAGCAAATTCGCGGCTATTTGCTGGATTGCTATCAAGCTTTGGGTGGCACCCAATCGGATGAGAAACTCCTGGAGGTGATTACTATGGATAGCAAACTCAATGCTCAGGGTTTGGATGTTTGGTTATCGCTTAAAGCGCAAAAATAGAGCATTAATTTTGTATAAAAAATAACAAATAACATTTTATTATCAATAAGTTGTATCAATTTTATCCAAGCTTGAACTTGTAAGCACCTCAAGCGTCACAGAGAGTGAGCGGCACAGGATGTGCTGCCGTAAATGGATACAAAGCGACAACAATCATGGAGATAATAAAATGCTTAAACCCCTGACTATTCTGAGTGTAAGCACGGTGGCTTTGCTTGCCTCGACCTCAGCATTTAGTCATGTCATTTGTGCACCCGATTCCCCCCAAGGGCGCGCAATAGGACATACTCACAATCAGGCTTATACCGTTCCGCGTATCGTACAACAGCCTGCCGCTCATAACCCTAATCAAGCGCGCTACTTACAGCAGCAGCGTGCCAGACAGCAAAAAGCTTTAGCGAACCAGCAGCGCATCAATCAGCAGCGTCGTGCTCAGGCGCTTCAAAAGCAGCAACAAATTGCCGCTCAGAAAGCCCGACAGATCCAATTGCAGCGTTTAGCCGCGCAGCGCGCTCAACAAGCACGCCAGCAGGCCGCTCAGGCTCGTGCCAGACAAGCAAAGTTACAAGCACAACAAGCGGCGCGTTATGTACGCCCTGCTGCGCCAGTTAAGCAAGTCGTTCGCTACACTGCGCCAGTTGTTCAACAGCAATATGTACAACCAACGTATGTACAGCCAGTCGTTTATTACCAAGCGCCAGCCCCTGTTGTTTATCAGGCACCGGTTTATTATGCGCCACCACGTACCACCTACACGCCCACTAACTCTTATGTTTCAGTGAGTGTTGGCGGCGGTAATGGTGGTGATCACGGAAGTCGCTCTAGTTTTCACAGAGTTTCTAAGCCGGTAAAGCAAGTTCATACCAAGCATTACCCGCGACAGAAAGCCGTTGTGCAACATCTGCAAGCGAAGTACCAGCAGGCTAAACACCAGCAAGCGAAGCATTATAATCATGCGGGAAAGTCGTATGGTAACTATAAAGTCGGTGGCAATGGTGGCGAACGTAGTCATTCCGGGCATCGTCAAGCTAAGCGACAGCAGGCTGCACATCATATGGCCTGGAAAGGTCAGCAGCAGTCAAAGCATGGACAATCTCATGGCAAGCACTCGCAGCATAGCTACGATAAAAAGTGAATTTAGCACTGAATAAATAAAAAAAATCTCGATACAAATAATAATAATTTGCGGAATAATTAACTTTATTCCGCATTTTTTGTTCCTTACTGTCCTAAAATGACCTAATATCAATCAATATAAACATCAAACAAGGTGTATTTTCTCATTAATGAGGAACTTTTGCACACTTTGAAGTGTCCCAAAGCGGGCAAATTATTGAGCACTTAGGAATTATTGTTAGGAGAGCGTTGTGAGGAAATATTATCTATTTGTGAGTATCCTGCTTGTCGCCATGGCGCAGTTAAGTGCTTCTGTGTTTGCTGATGATCAGGTATACATTACCGAGCAAACTGTCAGCACCGTTCAAAGTCAGCAAGCGATATCGATTGAGCAAGGCATCCGCCACGGACGCATTACCCCTAGAGAAGCAGAGAAGCTCAAAGAACAGCAGCAAACCATTGTGGCGATAGAACACACCTTGGCTGAGGATGGCGAATTGGATGGCGACGAGCTAAGAGTGTTGTTTGAAATGCTGGAAGAAGCGCGCAATCATATCAATCGTTTACTGCGAAACCGGATTACCAGTCACGCAGTCATGGATGATGCTTAAGATCAACGTGCTAGCTTAAGGCTTTTGAGTCTCGCTTTCAGCAGCTTTCTCGCCGGTCTCTTTTTCTTTCGCAGCTTCTAGCTCTAACGCCAAGGCTTTGTCAGCCGTAATTGCATCGGTGATAGCTTTGGCTCCGGCTTTGGCGCAGTTGTCATCAATTGCGCCAGTCTCTGCGCCACTCACTCCGATCGCACCGTAAATAGTATCATCCAGCTTGATCAATACCCCACCAGCAGACATTAATACCCCATCAGTACGGCCTACCGCAGTATCAGATAAGTTAGCCAGTTGTGTGGTGTTTTTAGAGAAGTTAGCCGCAGTAAAGGCTTTTTTACGGCTTAGTTCGACTGAGATCGGGCTTGAAAAGGTATCTCTTAAGATAACCTGTGTCAGGCCATTGCGATCAACCACTGCAGCGCTGACTTTAGCCCCTGCTTCCCGGCAAGTATTAATGCTGACTTGAGCGGCTTGTACGGCAGAAGCCAAGCTTAATTGGTCAACCCGAACATTATTCTTAGTTGTACTATCGTCCTGCGCCATCACAGGCAGCATGGTGCTCGCTAAAGCGGCAACAATAAGACTTTTCTTGTAATTCATTTATTTGTTTTCCCCGTAGAAGGCCCTAAACCCGTTAGTCTCTGTGTGGCTGAGCGGGTTCATATTATCTGTAAAAATCAGTCGTTTAATAAAAATGCTGCATTGCACAAAAATAATTGAAGCGACCCATACGCATTTCAGTTATAGTCTTACTCACTAAAGGCGTACCGCTACACTAACAAACGATTACCAGATAAATCGTGAACAGGAAATACACATTATGCAAGTTTTCTTTGAAAGCCTAAAAACACTTCAAAAAATGACTGACTTAGGAATGGCTGTTGCTAACCTTGGCTCAGTATCGGCGCAAACCATCGCTTACCGCACTGCTTTTATGCAGCACGGCGCGGCTTCTAGCAATTGGCAGCAAAAAGAAGCACATACTATGACGATGGAAAAAGTGGATGCAGCTGGTCAAGGCGCTGAAGTACTGTGGAAGGGTCTGAATAAAATTAATCAGAGCATCCTGAAAACGGCGACTGACAGCACGGCGCGTTATTCCCAAATTAAGCCAGTGACTCAGCCATTAGACTTGATGCATATTCCAGTGCAATTGATGCAAGCTAACCAAGATGCCGCGATGGAAACATTGAAGCTTAGCAACGAAATTATTGATACACTCACCAAAAGCATTAAGCCAGCTCATCGCTATGCTTCTGGCAATGCAGATCGCCTGTCGGTTAAGAAAGTGCGTTAATTCAAATTTAGGGAGCAATTATGCGTCTGGGAACTTGTCTTCATCACAATGAACAATATGTTTTTATCGAGCGAGAGGGGCATTATTATTTGCCTGCTCTGGCTGCTGAAAATACTGGTGATGAATGGCGTAGTTTGCAGACCTTAATTGCACACCCGCAGCGTGATAGCCTGTTATCCGCACTTGAGCTGAGTGCGGATATGCAGGTTGACGACATCACCCTGCTCGCCCCGCTGCCACGCCCTAACAAAAATATTATTTGCATGGGGCTAAACTATTTTGATCACATTGCCGAAGCTGCAGATTTTGCCGGGCGCAATGCCAAAAAACCAACTGCACCCATCGTATTCACTAAATCCAATGCCTGTGTAATTGGGCCGGATAGCCCGATTCCAGATGATCCTGAAGTGAGCGAACAGCTGGACTGGGAAGTTGAGCTGGCGATTATCATTGGTAAAACTGGTAAAAAAATCCCACTCGATAAAGTGCATGAGCATATTTTTGCTTATACCATCGTTAATGACATTAGCGCCCGCGATTTACAGTTTGCGCATAAGCAGTTCTATATTGGCAAAAGTATCGATGGCGGCTGCCCAATGGGGCCAGTAATGGTCACCTCAGATGAGATTGCCGACCCACAAGCGCTGGTGTTGACCTGTCGGGTGAATGGCGTTGAAAAACAAGCCGGTTCCACGGCACAAATGATTTTCGACATTCCCTCGATTGTGTCCATACTGTCTCGCAGTATGACGCTGGAAGCTGGTGATGTAATTGCCACCGGAACCCCTGATGGCGTTGGCTTTGCCCGTAAGCCACCTGAGTTCTTAAAGTCTGGCGATGTGGTTGAGTGTGAAATTGAATCGATTGGCATTTTGCGAAATCCAGTCGTTTAATTGCACAGAGACTGGCAGCTGAAAAGCAGTTCATTTATATCAAAACTTCATATGAACTTGGCGCGTTTATATATAACTAATGTTTGAATATAAATTAAACGGTTTTGACTATTTGTCACAGAGCGCTGGGTTTTTTAAGATGAAGTTGCTTCTTAAATGAACTATATTAGTCGAATCTGTACCAATCTATAAGAAATTACAATGCACCTGAGTGGCAAACTCAGTGCAAATTTATTGGTTTATCCATAAAATGCAAACCCCGTGTCGAGCCTTCAAAACGTGCTACCTCTTACTCAGGAAAAATCGGTAATGAAAGTGTTATATACCATCGTATTGCTCCTGACTTCATTGGTTGCCTCTGCTGACCAAGGCTCAGGCGGCGCTGACTTCGTTAATATCTTCCATAAGTACTGCTACGCTTTTAAAGATCGCAATGCTGCTTCAGCTGAGAAAAACCTTGAACGGTCGGGGAAGTTTCGAAATCCGCAATTTGAGGATGCTTATGAGATTTTTGTTGGTAGTGTTGATTACGCCGTAACCCCACAAAATCATGATTGCACAACCGACGTGCTGCTAAAGCGTAATGGTCGCGTGTTGTTCTCCCAGAGCCAAATCATGTCACAGCTGATTAAGCTGTATGGTCTTAAAGAGACCAACCGTCGAATCTTCCAGGATGTTGCACTCAATAACCGCAATACCAAAATCCAGCAAACAGATTTCATCGGCAACACCGGACACAGCTATCGCATGCTCTATCCGCTGAACAATCAAGACAGCTACTATATGACGTTTACCATCGACTGGTAGACAGGCACAAAAAAACCATGCAATTGGCTAAACCTAAACTGCATGGCTTCAGGGTTAAACAACTGCCCTATTTCTTAATTTCTTATTTAAGCATCAGCCCATTCGCGTAATACGAACTTCTGAATCTTGCCAGTCGAAGTCCGTGGCAAATCACCAAAGATAAACTGCTTAGGTACTTTAAAGCGTGCTAAGTTATTGCGGCAGTACTCAGTAAGCTCCTCATGAGTGACTTGCTTATCTGCCTTAAGCTTAATAAAAGCACAAGGTACTTCGCCCCACTTCTCATCCTTTTTCGCAACGACTGCAACATCTTCAACAGCAGGATGACGATACAGCACGTCTTCCACTTCAATGCTGGAAATATTCTCACCGCCAGAAATGATAATATCTTTGGAGCGATCTTTTAGTTCGATATAAGCATCATCATGCCAAACTGCTAAATCACCGGAATGGAACCAGCCGCCATCAAAAGACTCTTCAGTGGTTGATGGATTTTTCAGGTAGCCTTTCATTACAATATTGCCGCGCAAGAAGACTTCACCCATGGTTTTACCATCTCTGGGTACAGGGACTAATGTATCCGGATCGGCAACCATTAAGCCTGCCTGCATGGGTACTCTCACGCCTTGGCGCGATTTCAGTTTGGCTTTTTGCTCTGGAGTTTGATCATCCCATTCATTATTCCACTCGCAGACTACGCAAGGACCATAAGTCTCTGTCAAACCATAAACATGTGTCACCACAAAACCCATCGCTTCCATATCCTGAATCACAGAAGCTGGTGGTGGAGCGCCGGCAGTCATCACTTTAACCGCATGGTCAATACCAGCTTTATCAGATTCAGGTAGTGCATTAATCATGCCTAATACAATCGGTGCACCGCAGAAATGATCAACCTGTTCCGATTTAATCAGACTAATAATCTCATCTGCACGCACATGGCGTAAGCAGACATTCACACCAGCAATTGCTGCAATCGTCCAAGGGAAGCACCAGCCATTACAATGGAACATCGGTAGCGTCCATAGGTACTTAGCGTGGTTGGGCATGCCCCATGACATGACATTGCTCACCGCATTTAAATAAGCGCCGCGATGGTGATAGACCACGCCTTTTGGGTTGCCCGTGGTGCCAGAGGTGTAGTTTAAGCTGATGGCATTCCACTCGTTTTCAGGTGTTTGCCATTCAAAATCCGGATCGCCTTCTGCCAGTAACTCTTCGTAAGTTAGCTCACCCAGTAGCTCGCCACCTTCAAAAGAAGGATCATCAATATCAATGACTAGGATTTTGCGGCCCAGCATTTTTACGGCTTGCTTGGTGATCTCTGTCATTTCAGGATCGGTAAACAGTACCTTAGCTTCGGCATGTTCCAAAATGAAAGCGACTGCGCTGGCATCCAAACGGGTGTTAATGGAGTTGAGGACTGCGCCTAGCATGGGAATAGCAAAGTGAGCTTCAAAATGCTCAGGGATATTCGGGCAGATGATGGAAACAGTCTCACCTTTTTTCACACCACGACGCTGTAAAGCACTGGCCAGGCGGCGGCAGCGAGTATATGTATCCTGCCAGTTACGACGCACATCGTTATATACGACGGCCGTTTTATATGGATAGACCGAGGCGGCGCGTTCCAAAAACGTTAAGGGACTAAGCGCCTCAAAATTGGCAGGAACCTGTTCTAATCCCTGTTCGTAGATCGTATGTGAAACCATCGACTTCTCTCCTCTCTCTTTGCAATGCTCAAGCTAACTGATAATAGGTTAACCCCGTAAAATCAGCACATCATAATTTGACTTATGGGTCGGCTGTGGCAGGATAGTATTCCCTGATCATTGCGCTATCATTTCCCAATTGTATCGAATTGTAACCAAGGAGTGACTGATTGGCCTTAGTTCGAGCCGTAACCTCAAAGCTCTCCCGACGCTTCCTGCTAACCTTATTGGCAATAACCGTAGCTACCTTTAGTGTGATCTACTTGTTTTCGGTGCCGCTAATTAAACAGCAAGTATTTGAAATAGAACGCCATTCCAGTCGTCTAATTTTGGATAATGTGGTGGAATTAGCCAGTAGTATGTACAGCAATGTTGAGGAATACCGGACTCAAGTGCTGGATAGCCATCAGCAGGAATTGCGGGTGGCTGTATCGCTCACTGAGTCCTTTATTCGAAGTCGCTTTCAGGATGCTAAGAAAAATGGCATGCCTGATGCCGAAGTACGTCAGCAAATATTCGAATCTCTGCGTGATTTCAGGTATGGCAATAATGATTATATCTGGGTCGCCAGTTTTGATGGCAAGCTGTTATCGCATCCCGATTCCCGTTTTCATGGAAACCCTTCTACTGCGATTCTGGAAGATACCGAAGCCTCATTTCTCAATGATATTGTGCAAAAAGTCTCGCAGGATGGCGAAGGCTTTTACCCTTATCGCTGGCATCGCTTATCGAAAACCGATGTGTTGGATAAAGTCGCCTTTGTAAAAAGCTATCCAGACTGGGGGATTGTGGTTGGCTCCGGCGTGTATTTGGATGACTTAGAAAAGGAAGTGCTACAGCGCAAAGATAAGGTGTTGTCTGATTTGCGCACGGCACTACAAGATATTACGCTGGCTAAAACCGGCTACCTGTACATTTTTGATTCGCAGAAAAAAATGCTGATTCACCCCAACTCAAACTTGGATGGCGTGCAGTTTAATAGCCTGAAAAATCCGCTTACCAATAGCTCAATTGCTGATGAATTAATGGCATTGGCAGATACCGGAAAAGAGCTGACTTACCTCTGGGATAAGCCGGAAGACCCCGATAACTATAGTTATGAAAAGCTCTCATTAGTACGCTATTTGCCGGGATTTGATTGGTATATTTGCTCTTCTATCTATTTGGATGAATTGCGCAGTAGCTCGGAATTACTCGCCAATCGCCTGATGATGCTCGCAGTCTTAACACTACTTGGCTCGCTGCTGTTTGCACTGTTTTTTGTGAATCGCATCACGCGACCATTGGAACAATTAGCCAGCACCGCACAGCAAGTTCAGGATGGTGATTTATCGGCGCGCAGTGGCTTAAGTGGCGATGATGAGGTCGGTATATTGGCCAGCAGTTTTGATGGCATGGTGCAGAGGCTGGAGCACAATATTGAAACGCTGGACTCGCAAGTGAAGCAACGAAGTGATGAGTTGTTGGAAGCTCATGCCCATGCGCAGCGCATGAATGCAGTGGGGCAATTGGCGGGCGGCTTGGCGCATGATTTTAATAATCTACTCTCCATTATCCAGGGCAATTTGTTGTTAATGCAGGAGCGCTATCCTGAGAATAAGGGGCTGAATGCGTTTTTGGAGCCAGCCATTCAAGCTTCTAGGCGCGGCTCTGATATTACTCATCGGCTATTGGCCTTCTCCCGTAAGCAACCTTTGCAGCCGGTTACGCTTGATGTACAGCAATTACTAAGCGAGACCTGCACGCTATTACGAGGCTCCCTATCCTCCTCTATTCAGCTGGATTATCAAGCAGCGCCCACCGATAAAAAGGTCAATGTTGATCCCGCACATATGGAAAGTGCACTGATCAATATGGCCCTTAACGCCCGCGATGCCATGCCTAAGGGTGGTCAGTTACGCATTGAGTCAGCAGAGAGCACATTGGTAGAGCCGCTTGATGGCTATGATGAAACCGTACCTGCTGGGGATTACATTGAAATTGTAGTGAGCGATACCGGCAGCGGCTTTAGCGCGGACTCCAGTAAAAAGGCCTTCGAACCCTTTTTTACCACCAAGCAAGACTCGGATAACTCCGGCCTTGGCTTAAGTATGGTGTATGGCTTTGTGAAACAGTCTAACGGCTATATCGGGATTCATAGTCCGCCTGAAGGTGGTGCGAGTATCAGTTTGCTCTTGCCTGCGATAACGGCAGTATCAGAGACAGCTGAAAAGCCAGAGCGGCTCGGTGATATCTCATCTTTAGCGGGTAAACTGCTATTATTGATCGAAGATAATGATGAAGTCCGGCGCGTGGTGCGTGAGCAATTAATCAGCCTGGATTTGCAAGTGCTGGAAGCAACGACCGCAGCTGAGGCGCGCGATTTAATTGATAATTTGCCGAACTTGGATATTTTAGTCTCGGATATTCGTCTTGCCGGGGTGACAGAAGGTCCGAAATTAGCAGAACAGTTCTACCAACAGCAGGCAGATCGTACTATTCTATTAATTAGCGGCTACACGGATCAATTAAGTAGTGACCAGCATCGGGATTTCCCGTTGCTACGAAAACCGTTCGACAAACAAGCTTTGTGCGAGGCCTTGCTAGCCGCCAGACCATAGCTTAGAAACTCAGGGAGGAAATGTGTCAAACAAGCATCACTTGATCTATATCGTCGATGATGAGGTCGCGATTTGCGAGCTATTGCAGACGCAACTGGCCGCTTATGGCTATTCGACGCAAGCCTTTCAGACCGGTGCGACGGCGCGTGCGGCGATTGCCCGCGAAGTACCGGACTTATGCATTGTAGATCTTGGTCTGCCGGATATGGATGGACTGCAGTTGGTACGTGAATTAATGGATAACTGCCAGACGGGCGTGATTATTCTTTCAGGGCGCGGCAGCTTGCCTGATAAAGTCTTAGGGTTAGAGTTGGGAGCCGATGACTACATTAGCAAACCCTTCGAACCTCGCGAACTGATCGCACGGGTCAATAGCATTATCCGTCGCATTGAAAAAGCTTCCAGCCATGAAAGCTCGGTCACCAATAACCTATCGCGACAAGCCCATTTTGATGATTGGTGTTTCGATGTGGCCACCCTGACTTTGAGCAATAACGATGGTAGGACTGAATTACTCAGCGCTGCTGAAGCCGAACTTCTGCTGTCACTTCTACAAGCTCCTCGCCAAATTCTCTCCCGCGATCAATTAATGAATGCGCGTACTAATGCTTTTGATCGCTGCATTGATGTGCGCATGTCACGTATCCGTAAGAAAATCGAGCCCAATCCAAAATCACCCAAATTCATTAAAACGGTGTATGGCGCAGGCTATATGTTTACCAGCGAGGTGCAGTGGGCGTCTCATTAAGCCCCAACTCTCGTTTTACAAAGTTTTTACATAAAGCCCAGCTCACTCGCATACACTTAAATCATCAATAAACACAATAACAGGTGTGCCATGTTAAAACGGATTCTATTGTCGCTTTGCCTGCTGCTGCCCTTGGCATCGCAGGCAGACCCTCTCAGCTCAGAACAAGTTCCCGAGCCACTCAAGCCATGGGTTGGCTGGGTGCTGCAGGATGCCAAGCAGCTGGACTGCCCTTATCAATATAATCAGGCGCAGCGAAGTTGCAGTTGGCCTTCTCAATTACAGCTTCTGCTCAGTGATAATGGTGGCACCTTTAGCCAGCAATGGCAGGTGTATGAAGAAATGCTGATTCGTTTGCCGGGAGATGGCGACTACTGGCCGCAGAATGTGCAGTCGGACCTAGGCGAGTTACTGGTGCAATCGGTTAAAGGCATGCCTTATGTCAAACTTAGCGCTGGCACGCATCGGGTACGTGGTTTATTTCGCTGGAACAAACTCCCAAAATCCCTCCCCGTCGCACCAGAGTCCGGCCTAATTGAGCTGCAGCTCAATGGCAAACTCATTCAACAGCCGCAGTTTAATCAGCAAGGCCAGCTCTGGCTCACGCAGGGTAGTGGCGAGGTACTGAGTGAAGATAATCTGGATATTCAGGTATTCCGTAAAATCATCGACAGCCACCCGATTCAGGTGGTTACTCAGATCAAATTACGAGTATCTGGCAAGCAACGTAACACTACCTTATCGCCAGTGCTGTTAGATGGCTTTACTGCTCTAAGCGTTAGTAGCAAGCTCCCTGCGCGTATTGAAAATAAACAAGGCAAAAAGCAACTGCAAGTGCAGCTACGCCCTGGTGAATGGACACTGGAAGTAACAGGCCGTGCGCCAAGCGATATCACTGAATTTACTTCGCCACTGCGACAACTACCTTGGCCAGATCAGGAAGTTTGGGTGTTTCAGGCCGACCCTAAAATGCGTCAGGTGCAAGTGACTGGCGTGAACAGTATTGATCCTAACCAAACGCAATTGCCTCGCAACTGGAAGTCGCTGCCCGCTTATTTGCTAATGCCTGAAAAAACTTTATCGTTGGATGTGATGCATCGCGGAGCCACCCAAGTTGGGCGCGATACGCTCGCCCTAAAGCGTGAAATGTGGCTGGACTACGATGGCAAAGGTTATACCTTCAAAGACACACTCAGCGGCACCGCACAGCAACAATCACGCTTAAATGTACGGCCCGAAATTGAGCTGGGTCGCGTCAGCATTGACGGGCAAGATCAATTCATTACCCGCGAAGCAATAGCCGGAGAATCGGGTGTTGAAATTCGTCGCGATCAAATCAATTTAAATGCAGAAAGTCGCTTTACTGGTTCCCGCTCTGCGCCACCGGTGAGTGGTTGGCAGCATGATTTTCAGAAAGTAAGCACGACCTTACACATTCCACCCGGCTGGCGTTTGCTATCCACCAGTGGCGCGGATAATTTACCCAATAGTTGGGTCACGCAGTGGAGCTTATTAGACTTTTTTTTGGTGCTGATTATTGCGCTATCAGTTGCCTATTTGTATGGCGGCTTTTGGGGTGGCTTTGCACTCTTGACGCTAGTGCTGACTTGGCATGAGCCGAATGCGCCACGCTATATCTGGCTAAATCTATTGGCGGCCATTGCGCTATTAAAAGTACTGCCCGATAGCTGGTTTAAGCGCACTATGAATGGCTATCGCTGGATGAGTTTGCTGGCGCTGGTGCTATTTATGCTGCCTTATACCGTCGATACTATTCGCACCGGCTTGTACCCGCAGCTCGATAATCGTTTTGCGATGCTATCACCATCCACATCAATGCTCAGTAATCTGGACAGTGAAAACGACATGGTGATGATGGAGCAAGCAGAAAATACGATGGCGGTTCAAGCGCCGGTGGTGCAATCACGTGTACTTAAAAAAATGTCGGATAGCAGTTACGCCACCGGTATGGTTCAGCGCCCTGCTCCAAAAATGAAAAGCCCAGCAGATCTGCAAGCCATTGACCCGAATAGCATGATCCAAACCGGCCCTGGTTTACCTGACTGGCGTGGCTATCAACGCGTATATTTTGAGTGGTCCGGACCGGTCAAAGCCGATGAAACCAGCTACTTATTACTGATTAATCCGTGGATGAATATGCTAATGAAGTTTGCCGGAATTGCGTTATTGCTGGGGCTTTCATGGCGCTTACTGAGCTTAAGTAAAGGCTTTAGCTGGAATCCTAAGCAGTGGTTTAAGCGTGGTGTTGCACCGGTATTGGCTGTGTTGTTATTGCCGATACTGCTCAGTAGTCATGAGCCAGTAGAGGCTGAAACTATTCCTGATCCTGCGATGTTATCGGAGCTTAAAGAGCGACTGACTCGCACGCCGGACTGCTTACCTGAATGCGCCCAGATTGAGCAAATGCAAATTTCAATTGCCGATAATGCGCTGCAAGCACGCTTACGGGTACATGCCGTTATTGATACCGCGATTCCGCTGCCCGGCAGTCAGGATACTTGGCTGAGTCAGCGCATTATATTAAATGGCGAGCCTGCCTTGGCGATTCAACGGGATTCCTCGCAGCAATTGTGGGTCGCGATTCCGCAGGGGCAAAGTGACTTGGTGTTAAGTGGCCCGTTGCCAAAACGCAATAGTGTACCGCTGCCTTTACCGCTTAAACCTCACTCTGTGAGCTGGCAAAGTAGTGATAAAGGCTGGACGCTGGATGGTGTAAAAGACAATGGCAGCACTGAGTCGCAGTTGCAGATCAATCGCATCTTAAGCAAAGATGACAAAGCGCTTCAGGAGCAAGAGCAAAGCATTCTGCCCGCCTTTGTTAAAATCGAGCGTCATTTAAATATCGGGCTGGATTGGACGGTTGAAACTACTGTTACTCGATTGGCACCGCTTAATACGCCGCTAAGCTTAAGCATTCCGCTGCTAGCCAATGAGCAACCAATGAGTGAGCAGCTCACGATTAAAGATCAGCACATCAAAATTAATTTGAATGCGCAGCAGCGCCAAGCCAGTTGGTCATCACGTTTAACGGCTAGCGAGCAGCTGGTGTTAAAGGCCACCTCAAGTTCCGACTTTCTGGAAACCTGGCAAGTGGCGACCAGTCCGGTTTGGCACCTTGAAAGTAGCGGGATTCCGGTGAATCAATACCGTAATCAAGCGAATCAGACGATTCCGGTGTGGTATCCGTGGCCCGGTGAAACATTGAATCTGGCCATGACCCGACCTGAAGGTGTGGCTGGTCAGACGGTGACTTTGTTATCCAGCAATACTAAGATCACCACGGGAAAACGGGCGACTGATGTTACGTTAACGCTGAATATTCTCAGCAGTCGTGGCGTACTGCACACCATCAAACTGCCTGAAACGGCGGAGTTACAGCAGGTTAAAATTGATGGCGTGGCACAGCGAATTCAAAGTACCGAAAATTCACTGAGCCTAAGCTTAAAGCCTGGTAAACAAAATGTCGTGGTGGAGTGGCGCGAGGCGCAAGCTTTAGGAACCAGTTATGAGTTTCCGGCCATTGATCTGGGCCTACCCAGCGTGAATGCGCGCTTTGAAATTGGCTTACCTGCCGATCGCTGGGTGCTTTGGGTTGAAGGCCCAACCATGGGGCCAGCCATTTTATTCTGGGGTGTGTTATTGGCTTTATTGATCGTGTCATTTGCCTTGGCCGCGTCTAAACTCACACCGCTAAAAACATGGCAGTGGTTCTTGTTGGGCATTGGTCTGAGCCAAACTGAAACCTTCCTCATGGTGCTGGTGATTGCTTGGTTATTCGCAATTGCGCTGCGAGCGAAACTCAATAAGTCGCTGGACTATGCCCAGTTTAATGCCATGCAAGTCGGCCTGGCTGGCTTAACGCTGGTGGCCTTATTGGTGTTGATGGCAGCGGTGGCTAACGGCTTGCTGGGAAGTCCGGATATGCAGATTGTGGGCAACTTCTCCTCGTCATACAACTTGAATTGGTATCAGGATCGAGCCGATGCGATCTTGCCGCAGCCATCGCTGCTGAGTGTGCCTTTGTGGTTGTATCGCGGGCTAATGTTGGCTTGGGCCTTGTGGCTAGCGATCTCAGTGTTGGGTTGGTTACGTTGGGGCTGGCAGTCTATGAATGTGGGTGGTGTGTGGATGAGTCGCCCGCCTAAAGCACCGGGGTCTGGATCTGGTGGTTGGTTTGGCCGGAAAAAAGCCGTTGCACAGCCTGTAGTGAATAAGCCTGTTGAAGCTGCTGCCGATAGTAGCGCTAAGGTTGATTCTACTAAACCCACGTCTAGCTCAGACTCTGAGTAAGTCGTAAAAGCTCATTAACACGAGCCATAAAAAGGCAGTACAGATTTCGGTTTGTACTGCCTTTTACTTGCAAGGACTAAATCAAACAGCCCAAAGTATTCTTAACTTAAGCTCGTGATAAATCAATCAAGCGCTCAACAATTGCTGCCAATGGAGCGCTATCTGACGATGACGCTTGCTTAGCCGCCTCCCGCCATTGCTTAGGCACCTTTTTCCCTTTTTTCCACTTACCCGTCGCTAAATAGTCATAGCGTGTTTCAGCGCGGGCACCTTTAGGCGGCGTCCATAAAAAATCAGGATGCGGATTCATATACCACTCGCCACCAATCACCTTACCGCTGGCATCCAATTCCAAATCATAAAGATATCCAACCGTATCAATCGAATCGCGACTTGGGTCATCCTCCTCATTTTGCGAAGGACTGGTCTCCACCACATACGACAGCTCCATTTGAATACCCACCAAGCTGCTAGTATTTAAACTGCGGTAGTCACTAAAGCGGTCATTGGTCAAATCCCCCATTGCAACCTTGGCTTCTTCTAACGTATCGACAGCCTCGCCCGTTTCCGGATTGAAATACTGATAGTCATAGGAAAATATTGGCTGATTCCAGACCTCATAATCATAAGTCGCATCCAGTACCATACTGCGACGTGAGACACCAATCTGATTAACTACGGCCAAATGCCAAGTACCAGGGTTCGTATCAAAGCAATTCACCGAAGTGTTGCGCCCAATCTCATCCTGCTCAGGTTCTTTATCATCACAACGGCCACCAATAAAGCGCGTTTCCGGTGCAACTTTAGCCCACAGCAAAGAAGCAAGCGCCTTAATATCATCAGGGTAAAAGGTGATAAAGTTTCCATTTCCAGACTTTACAATGATGGAATTCGTCGGCCTCGGCATCATATACGCGGCTGGCGCCCAACCATGACAAATCCCCATCCACGGCTCAACTGAGCCTTTCGCATCATGATAATACTTACCCTCATTCCACATGCGGCGGGTTAAAGTGTAGTTATCATCGCCAATCAGTGCATCGTATTTTTCAGCGGGCGATAAGCGATTAATCATGGCGGCACTTCTACCTTCCATCACGGGTGCCGGCATATTCTCTTGAATGTATTGGGCATTTGCCATCCAATCATCCGCCTCAGGAAAATCAGGGTCGGCATAGCGCTTACCCAGTGCCCCTGTGTACAAGGCCCAATAATCATCCGACCATGGCGACTCATCCAATTTCGCAGCCATTAGATCTGCCGCTTCAATGCTCTCAAGGTCGGAATGGCGAAATTTATCCACCAAGCTCTCGGCCATATCATTGGACTCAAAGGCCGCACGCGTACTATTAACTTGCTGCTTTTGTACAATGCTAAGGCGTAGCGCATCCCGCACGCTAATGTAATCTTTGTTCTCAATGTTTTTCTCTGAGAATAAGCTCTTGGCATTGATCACCTCACCGGCTGAGTTTTTCTTCACCGGTTGGCGATTCATAAAACCTAGCGGGTCTTCATTAAAGGCTTTCAGTGACTCATTAATCTGTTGCTGGCGTTGCTTATTAGACGTATCTGACATTTCACACTCCCTTGTTGGTTGCAGATCGGTTGGCTGCGAGATCGAATTACAGTTTTTTGAGCTCCAGTGCCACAGCCTTAATGACTCTGGCGCGTTGGTTAATTAGGGTTTTATCTTCAACACTATCGGCGCGCTTATCTAAAAAGCCTGCCAAGCAAATTAACTGCTTAATAGTGGAAAAAAACTGGCGGTTGCTGTGTGGCATTTCACTTAAGGCATCCCGATACAGCTGGATTAGTTCGCTGGCATCGGGCAGTTTCTGTGAGTTGCCAGAGTCTGCGGCTAATAAATAATGCGCAACTTCGGCGTCGGCCACACCCACTGCTGAGAAAAATGAAGGTTTGCGTTTAAAAGCCAAGCGCGAGGCCTCTTGTGACTTATCAATCAGCTGGCGAATATTGGGAACAGGTTGCCCCAATATGCCGCATAGCTGCAGGCGATTAATCATCGCATACGGGTCAAAGTTAGCGTCAAAAGAAACGCCCTCGCCTTCACCATAGGCCTCCGCACTCTCTGTTAATAATGGTTCGATATCTGACCAGGAATCGCCCCGACGACTGAGTACAATGGCTTTGTATTTCAGTGCAGAGCCTAGCAAGGCAAAGCGCTCGGCATTCGGCGTAAAGCGCTCTGAGCCTGCGCTGCCGTTACCCGTGCCGCCCACTAAGGAATGCATTTGATCAGTGATTTTGAGTAAGCCTTGTAATCGTTCAATGGCGCTATCGGCTAATGCCAGTGCTTCCTGAAATTGGCGATCACTTTGTTCTTTAAGTCGCTGCTTATCTTTGCTGCTTCGCGAGCCTTTGATCTCGGCTAATAATGCCTCCGCTTCTGCCGATAAGGCTTCTGCTTGACGAGCTTCTAGGTTGCCCAGCTGTTGCAATGCGACAATCGGTACTTGCCCATCTTTGTCTTCTTCAAAAATGGCGCGTTGGCAGGCGGCGCGAGCGAGCTTAAAGCCTTCCGGTAAAATACTGCCATACAGTCTGGCCAGCAGATATTGAGTGCCGGGTGCTTGTATCCACTCCTGAGGCACGCGGGCAATGCTGTTATCGATTTTGTCGGTGAGTCGCTCAAAGGTGTATGGCTCCTCATCATCTTTATAGTGTTGAATATCGACCAGTAAGCTTTGCAAATATTGCTTCAGCTCTTGGGGTGCCACCGGCGTCCAATGATGATTGTCTCGCGATTTATCGGTATTCACCCGCAACACATAATTTGGATCGCCATAGGCTTGATAAGCACCCCAAGTGTTGGTTGTCGGGTGCATTTTGTAGGTGATTTTGCGGGCTTCAAATAACGCTTCACCAAATGGCTCTGAGTCTTGAACAAAGGCCTTAAAGAAGGTATCCGAGAAGGTACAAGCCGCATCATCATCCACCGCCCAGCCGGCAGCAACCACACAGCGCACGCCCATTTCAATCAGTTCGCGGGAAATACTATACGCCAGCCGGTTATAGCTCGCAGTTGGCGAAGCATCCAATTTACCCAGATGGCAACAGTTTAAAAACACCAGATCTGGCACCACTTCCATTTGGCCAACTTCTGCCGCCGTCAGCATTACCCCATCGGATAACACCACACCAGTACGTTCTTTACCATCATTCGCACGAATTTTAACCTCACCATGTGCCGCGATCATCAGTATCCGATAAGGCTTTTTAAACAATACATTAAACACATCAATCGCGCTGTGCTGTGGCGGGGATTTTGCGTTCTTGGGGTATAAGGTCTCGATCGTGTAATCATTATCGCGCAGCACTTGGGTGACTTGCTGAGCCTCTTTGGTCGCACCACTGAGTGAAATCAAGCTGCCATCATCCTCAGGCTTAAGCACTTTATCCGTCACAAAATGGCGATGAAAACCGGTAGTCGCAGGGTTCCCAATCACACAGGCAGTTTTGAGATTACTGGCAACCACAGACTTGCGAAAACGGGTAGACACAAGCTGGCGTACCATGGCAATTTTCTGGGCCAGAGGCTCGTCATCTGCTTGCAGCATTTCCCATGGCAAGTTGGCGGTGTAGCCATCAACCACTAGCAGCAAGCGCTTGGTTTGGCGGGCGGTGGATTTAAAATCAACCGGCACCATCAATTGAAATAGCGTACGGCAAATATTCTTATCGTAGCGATTATCTTTAATCGCCTCTTTGATTAATGCCTCAATCAAGCCCGGCTGGCGCTGCTGAATAATAGCCTCAGCCCGCGCGCGTTCACTCAGGTAAACGTATTTAATTCGCTCAGCCGGTCCTTCAGTTTCTTGCTCATCCGCATCGGTCACCAACATGCGCGACCAATAGCCATTGCCCGAAGAACGTTCACTCAGGCGCTGGCGCATGCCATCATTAAACTGCAAAGCGGCTTCCGGAATGATTCTGGCTTGCAGCTGTTTTAGATCATTTTCCAGACGGTGTGGCAACTCGCGCACTGAATAAGCGGCCGTAATTGCCGTATCCATATAAAACTCAATAAACTCCAGCGCACCGATTGCCCGTACGGTTTGATTGTCCGCCGTGTTATATCTGTACTGCTGGTTCGCCTCACACACGCCGCGCACGATCGCATCAATTGAGCTACCGACAGTGATGTGGGTGGTTGAGTTGTAACCTACCAACAGACTATTGATTGTAAGCTGGGTTGGTTGGCCCGTTATACCATTAGCGGGTGGCGTACCTTGGTCACAGTCATTGGTCTGCAATAAAAACTGCAAGACGGCATTGCGCACACTATTGGTTAGGCGCTCAGCACTAATTAAGCTCCAGTCCCCAAGCCCGATTACAATAGCCCCTTGGCCGCTACCGCGACGCCGGTCTTCAGCACTGCGGCTATTTAACACAATAGTGCTAGTGCCAATCTCGCCCGCGTAAATCCCAAGGCGTTCGCGCTGGCTTAGGGCATCATTTACCAGATGGTGATCGATTTGCGCTTCGGCGCCTGAAATCGGGTCAGCCATATAATGCCCGCACATCACCGGATGCTGCGCAAAGCGTAAATCCATGGCCCGCACGCTGACCTTGAGTATTTGTGTGGTATCTGGCTCGGCTTCGCGATGTGGCGTACCACCGAAGAAGGACAAAGCAATATCCTCAGCGCCCGGCTGCAATACGGGACCCGCATTGTAAATATAGCTATCCGCGCTAGTGCTACGGGTTCTGGGTGGTTTCTTGAGTAGCTGCTGAGTTTTTCCATGGCTCAATAGCTCGGCAATCGCAGGAAAGTATTCATCGGTGCTGGTCAGCTCTGAGTGTGGCACCGGCATATACCAGTAACGGTCATTCTCAGTGAGCGGCTTGAGTTGCCCCGACTCCCAACTCACTGAGCCATCGCCGCGTACCGTGCCATGCAGATATAAATGATCGCCCTTATGGCTCAGGCCGCTGGGCGTATGGCTATCCAAACCAAACACATAAGCGACTTTATTGGCATGTGGCAAGCCCTTGTCGGTGTCATGTTGGTCCAGTGTTTTCCAAAATTGCGCCGCCGCTTTTAGCGATTTACTGGATGGCATGGCGCCCAAGCCAACCGCTTCATCGTAACCAAACCAACGGTCTTTGTTTTTACTGCGAATAGTTTTCCAGGCAGACTCGCCTTGGTAGTTAAAGCCGGCGTAACCCTCTGCCAATGTCTTCAAGCCGGTATCCGTAAAGCTATCTGGCGGGAGTAATTGCAACACGCCGTCAAACTCACCAATGATTTCAATAATTTCCTGTAGCTCATGATGAAAATCGAGCGCGGCTAGCTGACGTACCGCACGGCCTTTACCGATCAGGTTTTCAACCATTTGATGCGAGCCGTGATTCGGCGTCCCTAACATCACAAACTGACTGGAGTATTCTGTGACCAGCTTCTCCCATAAATCCGGATGGCGAATGATCATGGCGCGAACCACTAAGCCACCCATGCTATGCGCCAACAAACTCACTTGGCGATGGCGTTGCCCTTGAATGCTTTCCAGCGTATCGACAATCAGTACTGCCAATTCATCGGCAGACGCCTCAATCGACAGTCGCCAGTCATAGGCAAAGCTCAGTACTTTATTATCGCACTTTAAGTAATTCTCCAGATCGCCGTAATAGCGTTGGAATAGGCTCTCGGCGCGCACATGCGCTTTATCCAGACTAATTTGCCCAATGCCACCGGCAGCCAGATCAAACGGATCAAACCACACTCGATCGCCCTCACCTTTGCCCTGCTCTGGCTTGGCGATTTCCAAATGGCTGCCCATAATGCCCGGCAGATAAATAATAATTGGCGCGTCGCTAGATATCGGCTCAGCACTGCGATCAACTGGTGGGTTATGCACCTCATCCAGCTTCAACTCATAGTCGGTGGGGATTGGGTTAAACGCTGGCAAACTTTGCGGCTCGGCCTCAGTCATCCATCGACACAGCGCACGGCGGGTATCGGGCCGTGCAAAATAATGGATATGGCTAACTTGACTGCCCTGCACATAAAACTCGCGGGTTTTATTGCGGCGGGCCAATCCCGCGCGCATAGATTGGGTATCTACCACAAAGTCATTATCAAAGCGGTCAAAGATAATCCAGTCAGTTAGCATCACCGCAATGCGCTTAAGGAAGCTGCCACCATCGCCATCAGCATTTCCGGCAATCACGGCCATATCCACGCCGTCACGCCGCTTGGCTTGAGCCAGCAACACAGTCATTGGCGAGCTGGGTAGCATTGCTTCAATACCGGGGATGAGTTGAGGGTCAATCCGGTTGCGCGCAATCTCCAGCACAATGCGGCGCAAGGCCGAGAGCGTTGCGCCGCCAATCGTGCCTACCACCGGCAACAAACCCACTGCCGTATTAATCAGCGATAACAGCCCCGACAGGAATAAATCCAGATTATCCGCCAGCATGCTAGTACCACTGGCCGGACAGGCAACGCGCATATAACGTCGGATGTTGAATTGCTTACTTTCCAGCAGACTGCGCAGCTCTTTAAGTTGCTCGCGCTCTTGCTGCGCCACCGCTTCACGTAGCCGCCTGTTTTCATCCGACTCTTGCCCGAAACGATCAAGCACCGGCTTGCGCTGGTAACGGCTGATCATGTCATCGGTAATCTCACCGATACACAACAAATCGCCAACCAGACCACCACGCGAATGCGTAATCAACGAGATATTCGCACCCTTGGGCAAAGTTCTCGCCAGCTGCAAGGCATTCTCCAGCGGGCTTTCTGAAAACGTGCGGTGCTCAAAGCCATACACATGACCGGCAAAGTCACGGGTTAAATTATCCCAACAGCCCTCATCATTCCCCTCACGCAGACTGCCATAGCTACCTAAAGTGCTGGACGCCGTGCCATGGATAAAAATCAATATCGGATGATTATTTGCAGCCGCTTCCAATAAGGCAGGCTCATCAGCCGTCACCCGATCATGCGGCTGAATTTGTTTATTTGAACCCCAGCGATACAGGCCCGGTTCGCCATCTAGTCGGGACTCAATCGCCCACATCAGCGCCTTCGTTCCCGCCCAGGAAGCACCACCTTCAATCAGCTGCTTAGAAGCCGCCGTTAAAAACGCCTCACCCAAAGTTTCTTTTAGCAGATCACGCGCTTTATCCTTCGCCGCCTCCACCAAACTATCCGGCGCAATATCCAACACGGTCAGCGATGACCAAATCCAACTACCCACCCCACGGGCCGCCGCTTCCTGATCATGCAACACACTTAAATCCAGTAACTCCCCATTGGCTGACGAGCGTAATGCCTGATCAGGATACAGCCGCGCAAGATCCGCTTTTAACTTATCAGCTCGTACAATCAGTGTCGTGCCATCAGTCGCCTCCAGCGCCAGCACACGATTATCATCCACCCACTCGCTAGAATCACTGTCACCCACACCGCGCGCAGCACCGGCTAAATCAAACACCGCCTCCACGCTAACCACATGGTCATTAATAAAGGGATCTCGATTATCTCGGGCCGCACGACTGCGCCCACCAAGGACACTTGGCAAGTCTTTTGAAGGAGTATCATGATCAATACCACGGCTACGACTGCCTGGGGGAAGCAGAAACTGTATACCGGAAGCAGGCTTATCAGACATAGAAATCCTCTTTTACGGGTAGTTACTTTGGGGGAGCACCATTATAATAACGCAAAGACCACTGGAATATGTTTTTATTGATCGTTAATTAATCATTTAAATGAAAATATTCTCCCCTGAGAATAGACCATTTTTAATGAAATTCCTGTGATATTTATTGAACAATAAACCCCCTCATCACGACCTACAGGTAGTTGCTTTTTGATCATCGGGAGAATACAAAATGCTAACAATAAAAAGCGCTCAGGCCGCCGCTCTATTATTACTCTGTGCATGCAGTGGATTAGCCAGCGCGCAAGATGACAACAAGCACCCAGAATACGTCACCACGCCCCCTTATGAAATCGGTTCAGAAGAGAGCGAATCCATGCTCAAAGCAGAATGGCTCTTCCAACAACAAGCCGGATCAGTCCGCTACTACGGCCAAATCTACACCCACCCCGATAGCGATATCGCCCAATGCCAACAAACCGAAGGCGACTGCAACTTCATCTACGTCCCCACCCAGTAAAGCCATCAGCGCCCCACACCAAGCCTACCCACACACTTCTCACACACTTCTCACACACTTTCCTCACACGACACCACCCCAAACCAAACCGTACTATCACCAACTCAGCCCCTCACCGATATTAACTTCACGCAGTCCTTACGAGCAAAGCGAGTCGGCGAAGTGCAGTTAATACCCGTGAGGGGCGAACCCCATAGCACAACCCAAAAAAGGAGATTGTGTGGAAATACTAAGTGAATTATCTAGACACAAATTTCCTGTGATAATCTAACAAAGCTAATGGACTAAAACTAATTTTTGACATTCACCCGTAATGGAGATGCCTCATGAACCAACAGCCCACCCCGATTCAAATCCCACAAGAAGCCTTTGATTGGTACGACGAATATGCTCACGGTGGCATTGATCGCCGCACGTTTTTAGACCGCCTAGGCAAGCTGGCAATTGCCGGACTCACCATCAGCGCAGTCTCTGGTGCCCTACTACCAAACTACGCACTAGCTGAGCAAGTGTCATTCAATGATGATGACATCACCGCAAGCTACGAAATGTTTGAATCCCCGAAGGGCTTTGGTGAAGGCCGTGGCTATTTAGTTAAGCCTAAAAATTTAGAAGGTACAGCGCCGGTTGTATTAGTCGTGCATGAAAACCGTGGTCTAAACCCCTACATCGAAGATGTCGCACGTCGCTTGGCTAAGCAAGGCTTTGTCGCATTCGCACCGGATATTCTTTACTCGTTGGGTGGCTATCCTGGAAATGACGACGAAGGTCGTTCCATGCAGGCTTCATTAGATAAGGCCAAAGTACAAGAAGACTTTAAAGCAGCAGCCGCTTTCCTGAAAAAGCACCCATTAAGCAGCGGTAAGCTGGGCGTGGTTGGTTTCTGCTTTGGTGGTTACATCAGTAATATGCTGGTTGCCGCGATGCCGGATGTGATTGATGCAGCCGTACCGTTCTATGGTACGCCTGGTCCTGCTGAGCTGATTCCAAATATCAAAAGCCCGATCATGCTGCAATTCGGTGAGCTGGATAAGCGCGTTAACGCGACTTGGCCTGATTATGAAAAAGCGTTGAAAGCCAATGACGTTGACTATCAAGCCTTTGTTTATAAAGGCGTGAATCATGGTTTCCATAATGATTCAACGGCCCGATACGATGAAGAGTCCGCAGAGCTGGCTTGGAGCCGCACGGTCGAGTTCTTTAAAAAGCATCTGACTGCTTAAGTCTGTCAGCGTGAAAGCCCGAAGCGTCTAGCGTTGATGCTTCGGGTTTTGATTTTTTAACACCCCGCCTGCGATAGCACTCGCCAAGCAAGACATCCTCCCCCATAATCGCGCCCACGTTTTCCACCCTATTTTCTGACTACTGTGGCCGCACCATGCAATTCGAACTCTTCATCCTGATCTTAACCATGATCGCGACCATTACGCTCGCCATTAGTGGTGTATTACAAGCTGCCCGTAGCGAAATGGACTTTTTTGGGGCGTTGGTGCTGGCCTGTGTCTGTGCCTTAGGTGGTGGTAGCTTGCGGGATTTGTTAATCGGCTCGACGCCCGTGTTCTGGACTAAAGATCTCAGCTATCTGGCCACCATTCTACCGACCACGGTAATCATGATTGTCGCCGTGCAATACATTCCAACCGGTAAAGGGATTCGCTTAAGAATTTTGGATATCGCCGATGCGATTGGTTTGGCCTTGTTTGCCATTCTGGGCGCTCAGAAAACGCTGCAGTTAGGTTTAGCCGAGCCTGTCGCCGTGGTGATGGGTGTGATTACGGGGGTTGCCGGCGGCATGATTCGCGACATTCTGAGTCAAAGTGTGCCATTGGTTATGCGGGGTGAGGTGTATGCCAGTGCCGCGATTATCGGCATCATTGCTTATACCTTGTTGCGGATGTTTATTGATGAGGCTATCGCCATGTTAATCAGCATGGGCATCATCATTGTCATTCGGATGGTGACGCTGCACTGGAACCTGAATCTACCCAAACTCAGGCTCCCGAACAGCAATTCTGACTAAATAAAGCCAACTGAGCGGTACTTAAGGTAATCGACTCAGCTGGCTTTAGTCATTCGCAATTAGGATGCGAACAAGTCTTCAATCGACAAGTAACGCTCACCAGTGTCATAGCTGAAGACGAGTACTTTGCTGCCCGTAGGCATATCGGCTTCGATCTTCTTCACGGCGGCTAAGCTAGCGCCGGAAGAAATGCCCACAAAGATACCTTCTTCAGTGGCACAACGGCGCGTCATTTCAAACGCATCTTCATCGTCAACCTGTACGGTGCCATCCAGAATCTCAGTATTTAATACGCCCGGAATAAAGCCAGCGCCGATACCTTGCAAACGGTGTAAGCCCTTCTCGCCACCGCTAATAACCGGTGACTTGCTTGGCTCAACAGCCAATACTTTCAGATTTGGCATGGCAGGCTTTAATACTTCCGCACAGCCAGTAATGTGACCACCCGTACCAACACCCGTTACCATGTAATCCAATCCTTCCGGGAAGTCCGCTTGGATTTCCAGTGCAGTGGTTTTGCGGTGTACTTCAGAGTTAGCCGGGTTATTAAACTGCTGTGGAATCCAGCTATTAGGCGTCTGCTCAGCAAGCTCAGTGGCTTTAGCAATGGCACCACCCATGCCGTTTTCTTTTGGCGTTAATACCAGCTCTGCACCCATGGCTGCCAACAAACGACGACGCTCAATCGACATAGACTCTGGCATGGTCAGAATCAAACGATAACCTTTAACGGCTGCAGCCTGCGCCAAACCAATACCGGTATTACCCGAAGTTGGTTCAATAATCACAGTCTCTGGCGTTAATAAACCCGCCGCTTCAGCTGCTTCGATCATCGCAACCCCAATACGGTCTTTAATGCTGCCGCCTGGGTTAAAGCGCTCTACCTTCATCCAAACTTCAATGTCATCACGGAAAAGCTTGTTAATACGAACGTGTGGTGTGTTACCGATGGTTTCCAAAATATTATTATATTTCATAGGGTGCTACGGGCAGTTTTAGCTGCACATCTCCTTTGGGTGAATGGTTCAGGTAATCGTCTATCATAAGTTTTTAAGGCAACAATGCCAAACGTCAAAAACGAATAACGGTAGCTTGCGAGGGCATATAGTTTTATAGGCTCTGAGCGCCGAGTTTATTAAACCAAGCTTTTTTCAATTGGGTATATAGTCCACTCTTTTACCTAGGGTATTTAGACATGTTTCACCGACGCCCGCTGGGTCTGACGACCATTACTTCAGATGCCGGCGGCTCCATCGCCAAGCTTGCCGCGGTAGAGGGATTTTCCCGTGCCGTATTGGTTGGGGTTGTACCGCTCATTGCCTATGAGGTCTTAGATAGCAAAGAAGCTGTTGCTCTAACCTATCTGGTAGCCGCCTTTTTTACCCTGTTTGTCACACTCAATTTTAACCGCTTGGAGCGTCTGTTACAGCGGCGCTGGGTTGTCACGCTAGGTGGCTGTTTTTTGATCGGCGCGGCAATGCTGCTGTACTTTGGAGAAGGCGTCTTTTTCTCAATGGGGATCGGGATGCGCTCGGCGGCGGCATCGATTTTTACCGTGTGTATGTCGCTGTACATTATGGAATACATCCAAAAAGCGCACTTTACCAAGACCGAATCGAGGCGCATGTTATTCAACGGCGCGGCTTGGTTGACGGCCCCACTGACCGGCGTTTACCTCTGGGAAAAAGTCGGCCACATTGCCCCCTTTATTTTATCCGCAACGGCCGCTGGTTTGATGATTCTGTTTTTCTGGTATCTGCGCTTGGGTGATAACCAAATTCTAAAAGCGGCCAAGCCTCGCCCACCTACTACTCCCTTACGTTTGCTGCCTCGCTACTTCGGCCAAAAGAATTTACGCATCGCCTACTTTGTCACCCTAAGCCGCTCAATGTTTTGGGCGACGCTCTTTGTGTATGCGCCGATCTATGTGGTGGAAGCGGGATACTCCAAAATGTTCGCGGCGGGTTTACTCTCTGCGGCCAGTGGCTTGCTGTTTTTAAGCCCGTTAATTCGGCGATTGGCAGAGCGATTCACCACTAAAAATGTGATTATTTGTGGTTTGTCGGTGGCAGGCTGCTCCATGTGTATCTTGGGGATTATTGGCAATGCTCAGCCCATAGGTATTGTGTTTTGGATGACGGCATCAATGGGAGGCGCGCTTGTCGATGTGCTGGGAAATATTCCGTTTATGCGCACGGTAAAGCCCTATGAGCGCACGGAAATGACCATGGTATTTTCGACTTGGCGCGAAATGTCGGAGCTGATGACGCCGCTGTGCATTACGCTGATTGGGTTATTGTTTCCGTTTTATATGTACTACTTTTTATTGGCGGGGATATTGCTGTCGGTATCGGTTGCGGCGACGATGTTGCCACGGCGCTTGTGACGTTTGAGATCATGAGATGATTAGGCGCATTAATCGTATCAAATTATGAGACGATTAATGCGCTAATCATGTCAGTACCTAATAGTGGTTCTTCGCGGATACAGACTCTAAACCCGAGCTTTAAGGGCATCCGCGATCGCTAAAATAACTCGATAATGGCTTTCATGCGCAATCCGAAATGCCTCGCCATAAACCGTCTCATCCGGGGCTTCAGTGATGATTTCTATCGGGTAATCGGTCTTTTCATATTCACTAATCATATAAGGCACAATGCCCTGTGCAATTTCAAAACCCGCATTTTCCACGCTCATTAAAAACCGCGTTAACATCTCAATATTTTGCTGCTTCTGAGGGTCAAAGCCAATGATCGCGCTAATAGCCGCATTCAACATCGCTTCAGCTTGTTCTTTAAAGCCGGGATTGTAACGGCAAATAATAAAAAAGCCTTTGGGGATCGTCCAGGTTGCGAAGCCCTCGGGAACATAGCCAGACAGTGGCCGTGTCCACTCGTGCGATGGATAGCCATGTAAATTAACATGCACATCGGCGAGCAAATGACGTTTTGCAGCCTCCCGAATCAGTGATTCGTAGGCCGTGCCAAAGGTTAAATCGTTGCCTGCGCTGGTATAACGTGCAGCATGGTGCATATGTTTTGGGTTGCTTTGGCAGAGTTGACGAAATAATGCATAGCCGTCAGCATTCTCAGAGGGGCACACCGTGAAATCCACATCACCTTGCGCCTTTAAGGCATGAGCAGCCCGTAATGCACCAACCACCCCACTACTTTCATTCGCATGTTGACCACCAGAAATGGCTAGCTTGATCGGTGAGCCACTTAATACAGCACGGCCCTCGACCCGATTCCCCTGTCGCGAGGCGACCTCAAACGGCTGGCCCTTCAGCTCTATCAATTGATCCGATATTTGCTGAGGTGTTAACCAGTGCTCAACGTCATCTAAGCTGACGGTCAAAGCGGTTTTATCCAGCACCTCAGGAGAACAGCTTTCGGAGCTGATGGTTAAACTGGGTTGCTCTGCATAGAAAACATCAGGGACTATCTGACCCGGCATCAAGCTGCGATCATTAGTCGGTAGCCCTAAGCGCTGCTGAAAAATTTCTATTGCAGAAAAATAAATATCTTCATGCATGGCCTCCGCCAGAGAAATCGACTCTTCAGCGACAGCGAGTTTCACATCCTGCATTGGTAGCCCAATGCGCAGTGTCAGGCGTTCAAAAAATGGGCCTGTTGCATGCTCTTTGTGGATTGGGTCCAGTGGCAGCTCTGAGAGATACCGGCAGGCATCATTGTAAATTTCATCAAACTCTGTCGGCAGATACTGTCCCTTGCCGGATTGGTTGATCACCCAGCCACAAGCGACGAGTTGGCGCTTGTGGCTTAGGGTGTTTACCCAGCGAACTGGAATCGGGAACTGATAAGTGTCGGCTTGTGTGAGGACTTCATAAAAGGGTAACTCGCCCTGCTCAACAGTCTGTTCAAGCGCTTCGAAGCTTACTTTGCCATCGAATAAATCAGTAACCGGGTAACACTCCAGACGAAAGCGTTGTGGCTCATCCCCTGTTATGACCGGATACCGAATCAATATTTCATCGGCTTCATCAAGCAGTTTGCTTTCAAGTAAGTGGTGCAATAATGACTTATAGGCGCTGTGTAACTTAATCGTCCTGCCTTGCTTTGCCCATTCTGCTTCGACGCTTAAGCGCATCTCGTGCGATTCAAACAACCAAGCTTCTGTTGTGTCAGAGGGTAAGTTATACAAAGTACGGGCGTACGTACGCTTCATGAGTAATACCGAAGTTGCTGAAAGAGAAGCGTCACCCAGATAAGTCCGGGCGACGTATTGAGGTAGTTCTAAGGGGGTCTAAGTATTGGTTTTACCTAAGGGATCAAGATAATCCCGTAGCCAGTCACCCAGCAGATTTAGGCCAAGAACGGTAAACATAATGGCTAAGCCCGGAAAGATCGTAATCCACGGTGCGGTCTGAATGTAGTTGCGGCCATCGGCCAGCATGCCGCCCCAGCTTGGGGTGAGAGGGTCAATCCCTAAACCCAAAAAGGTCAGGCTGCTTTCCAATAGAATATTATTGGCAACATTCAAGGTGGCTAAAATAATCAGCGGCCCCATCGCATTCGGTAGGATATGTCCAAAGATGATTTTTCGATCCGGCAGGCCATAACTCTTGGCAGCTTGCACGTATTCGGCTTCCCGCAAACTTAAGACGGAAGCACGAATCAGGCGGGCATACTGCACCCACTGAGCGACAATCATTAAGATAACAATGCGGTCAAGGCCGGGGCCAATAATGGCAATCACCGTGATGGCTAACAAAATAAACGGCAGTGCTAACTGGATATCGGCAAAGCGCATTAGAAAGCTATCCCAAAAGCCACGGTAATAACCTGCCAGCAGGCCAATAACCGTGCCCAATGTCACAGCACCTAAGGCGGAGAAAATACCCACGATAAACGAGATTTTGCCGCCAACGACCACGCGTTCCAGAATGTCCCGGCCCATCGGGTCAGTACCTAACCAATGAGCATCATTAACAAAAGGCGGTGTCAGGCGAGCCAGAAAATCCATGGTTTTACCGCTGTCCGGAAATAACCAAGGCGACAGCGCAACCGCACCACCCACCAGCGTTAACAAGACAAGCCCAGCCAAAAATTCAAAACGAAATAATGCGCGCATAGTCTTACTCCAAACGAATACGGGGATCGAGCATGACGTACGCCACATCCACCAACAGGTTAACTAATACAATCAGCATCGCCAGAACGGTCACCACGGTTTGTAAAATTGGGTAGTCACGTTGCGCAATGGATTCGATGGCTAAGGTGCCCATGCCGGGCCAGTTAAATACCAGCTCAACCACCACCAAGCCGCCCATCAATGCCCCAAACTGCAAGCCCAGATAAGTGATAATGGTGATGGCGCTATTGCGTAGTGCATGACGGTAAATCACCCGATGTTCACTGAGGCCTTTGGCGCGTGCCACCATCACATATTGCGAGTTCAACACTTCCAGCATGGCGCTGCGAATAATGCGCAAGTTGCTGGCGGTTAAAATAATGCCAATGGTGAGTGCCGGTAAAATCAGTGAAGATGCCCCTGAAAAGCCCGACACAGGCAACCACTTTAAGGTGACGGAAAACAGCAACATCAACATAATGCCTAACCAGAAGTTTGGAAAGGACAAGCCGGTCAGCGAAAGAATCCGAATGCACTGATCGCCCCAGGAGTTTTTGTGACGAGCCGCATAAATCCCCAGTGGTAGCGAGATCAACATAGAGACACCCAGTGAGATGATGGCCAGTAGCATGGTTGCTTTCATGGCCTGCCAGATCAGCGGCGCAATCGCACCACGGAAAAAGCTATCGCCAAGATCACCACTGAACAAACCGCTCATAAAGCCCCAATACTGCACTAGAAAAGGACGGTTCAGCCCCATCTGCTCGCGGATATTGTGAAGGTCAGCTTCAGTAACGTTGGCACTTTCTCCCAACATCATCATGGCCGGGTCGCCGGTCATGCGGATGGCAAACGCCACCAGCAATGACACGACAACCACAACAAACGCCGCCTGTAATAATCGCTTAATAAAATAAGATACAATCGGCATGATTATCGATTACTCCTCAACAGAGGTGGTCAGATAACGCATACGGCGATCCGGTGCAGGCACGAAGTCTTTTACTTTCTTCGAAACGGCATAGATCGTATCTTCATTGTAAAGCGGCAGGTGGTAGGCATTGTCATGTGCTAACTGGCCGACTTGACGCAAGATTTTCAGGCGCTCATCCTGATCCACAATACTGCGTTGCGCTTCCAGCAGCTTATTCATTTCCTCAGACGTGCCGTATGGATTCCAGCGTTCGCCATCGTGATAAATTAGGTAAGCCGTATTATCAAAGTCAAACGTCCAACCGCCCCATGTGAATTGGAATAGCTCATCCGTTTTACCCTTTGGCACGATGTCATTAAGGAAAACGCTGCTTTCAATGGGCTTCAGCTTGGCATTTAAACCAACATTTTGCAGGAAGGAGGTCATTGCTTGCGAGATTTCCCCGACCGCCGCATTGTTCGCACGGTAATCAATGGTAATTTCTGTCCCAGGCTTTACCCCCGCTTCTTTAAGCAGTTGCTTGGCTTTTTCAGGGTCGAAGGGATAGCCTTTTAAGTCAGGGTCATAACCGAAGGATAATTTGCCTTGCAGGCTATCAATCGGCGTACCGTAGCCACCCAGAAACGCATCAATCAGTACCTGTTTGTCGACCGCCATATTAATTGCCTGACGGACTTTCAGGTCTTTAGTAATACCCTCTTTAGTGTTGAACTGGTAGCTCATAATGCTAGGGCCAGCGACTGAAACAATCTCGATGCTATCGTTCTCTTTAACTGTCGGGATGGCACTAAAGGCAATGTCATGCACGACATCCACACGACCCGCCTGTAATTCTGCTAGGCGCGTAGCATCTTCACGGATAAAGCGATACGTCAGCGTGTCGAGCTTTGGCTTTCCACCAAAGTAGTCCGGATTGATTACCAGTTCCAGCTTGTCACCCTGTGTGTAGGACTTGAACTTGAATGGCCCGGTACCGACTGGATTCATATTGAAATGATCATCGCCTTTTTCCGTAATATACTTAGGTGGAACGATCATTGCGCCATAGCCAGCCAGCTTAGTGAGCATCACCGGGTCCGCAGCATTCATCACAAAATCAACGGTGTGCTCATCAACCACTTCAACTGACTTAATGCTCACATAATTAGAGCGTTGCGGCCCCTTAGCGCCCTCCTCACCCAGTAGACGGTCAAAAGTAAACTTAACGGCATCCGCATTGAAGTCTTCACCATTATGAAACTTAACGCCTTCGCGCAGCTTGAAACGCATGCGCAAGCCGTCTTCTAAGATTTCCCAGCTGCTTGCCAGACCCGGTTGCAGCTTGAGGTTCTCATCTCTCAGTACCAAGCCATCAAACAGGCTCCCACCGGCTGATGACCAAGCCACCAGGAAGGTATCAATCGGGTCCCAGCTATTGGGGTCTTGTCGTTGAGCAACCGTCAATGATGACTCTGCCCAAACAGCTGATGAGCTGACCACCAACAACGTGGCTAGCGCAAGTTTCTTTAGCGAATGGTTTTTTAACATGTGTTTCTCCTGAGATGATTAAGACAGCACAAAGTTTTCAGCAACCAAGTGGCCATTACTGACCGTTCGGTAGGTATGTAGCACGGGCGGGTTATCGATAGCCCGGATCGGGCTAGGAATTTCAACATCCAGTATCGGACGTTTTGGTTTTAGCAGCGGGTCCATCACAGGGACTGCGGATAACAGGCGCTGTGTATAAGGGTGTTGTGGGTCTTCAAAAATTTGCTGGCGCGTTCCGATCTCAACAATCTGGCCTAAATACATCACGGCCACCCGATGACTAATGCGCTCAACCACCGCCATATCGTGACTAATAAATAGGTAAGACAAACCGCGCTCTTTTTGTAGGTCCATTAACAGGTTTACAACCTGAGCCTGGACTGAAACATCCAGAGCGGATACCGCCTCATCGGCAATGATAAGTTGTGGCTTACAGGCCAGCGCTCGCGCGATGCAAATGCGTTGACGCTGGCCACCAGAGAACTCGTGAGGATAGCGATTGGCATAGTCTGCGGGTAATTGGACCGACTCCAGCAGCTCTGCTACCTGACGTGCAGGATCGGAGACTAAACCATGGTGATACATGGGCTCCAGCAAGCTGGCTTTAATGGTTTTTCGTGGATTGAGCGAGCCATAAGGGTCCTGAAAAACGTATTGAATTTCACGCTTGAAGCGCCCACGTACATCTTCCGGGGCTGACAACATCTCTTGACCACGAAACAGGATTTCGCCACTTGCAGGTGTCACTAATTGTTGCAGTGTTTTCCCAACAGTGGATTTACCGCTGCCAGACTCACCAACCAGTGCAACCGTTTCACCCGGATAAATATCGAATGAGATATTTTCAGCGGCATGTACACGGTGGCGTACCTTCCCCCAAAAGCCTGAACGAATGGGATAGTTGGTGGTAACATTTTTCAGTGATATCAGTGGGGAGTCGTCGTTTTTAGCGGTGTTTACTTCTGCTTGGCTGTGTTCGGGGTTTGATTTGGGCTGATCAATCAGATCAAATTTTTCAGGGAATGGCTTGCCCGTCATGGCCCCTATTTTGGGTACGGCAGCCATGAGTTGGCGCGTGTAGTCCGTGGCAGGATTCAGTATGATTTCTTCTGCGGTATTGCTTTCAACCACATTACCCCGTTTCATCACCACAATATCGTCAGCCATTTCAGCCACCACTCCCATGTCGTGGCTAATAAATACAACGGCGGTATTTAGCTCTGACTGCATATCCCGGATGATCTGCAAAACCTGTGCCTGAATCGTTACATCCAGCGCCGTAGTTGGCTCATCCGCGATCAGTAACTTGGGGTTGCAAGAGGCAGCCATCGCAATCATCACCCGCTGACGCATCCCGCCAGATAGCTGATGAGGGTAGCGTTTGAGTTGCGCTTTAGCATTGGGAAGGCGGACTAAATCGAGTAAACGAGCCGCTTCGGCCTCAGCTTTTGCACCGTGTAAACCGCGATGCAGCGAAAGCGCTTCTATGATCTGACTGCCGATGGAAAAGACGGGGTTAAGCGAGGTCATCGGCTCCTGAAAAATCATCGCAATCTCGTTACCGCGAATACGTCGAAAGTCGTCATCGGATAAGCTGGTTAGATCGCGGGTGCCTTGCTCATCGGTGAATTCAATCGAGCCACTTTTTACACGGCCACCGATATGTGGCAACAGCCCCATAATGGCTAAAGAGGTAATCGACTTACCAGAGCCTGACTCGCCAACGATGGCCAGTGTTTTTCCTTGCTTAACAGTCAATGACAGGTCATTAACAACCGGAATTTGATTAAAGGCCAGGGTTAAATTTCGCACTTCGAGAATTGGGTTAAGCGAAGAAGCCATGCATCCGTCCTATGTCTGAAGAGTTGCTCGTTTCATTTCACTTTAGTTGTTTAAAGAGTTAACATCCAAGCATATTAATGAATAAGCTATAAGCTAATATTATTGAATTATGATGAGATTCCGCCAGATCGAAGCATTCCGATATGTCATGTTATGTGGCACCACTGCCGCTGCGGCTGGCGAAATGAATGTGTCACAACCCGCAGTCAGTCGACTTATTAGCGATTTGGAGTACGCACTAGGCTTTACCCTGTTTGATCGGCGCAAGGGCCGCCTGAAACCGACGCTGGAAGCTACTGAGTTTTTTAGTGCAGTCGATGAAAGCTTTTTGGGGCTTGAAAGGCTCTCTTCCATGGCTGAGCAAATTCGAACTAAGAAGCCAAAGCAGTTGAAAATTTCCTGCACGCCCTCCTTAGCTGCATCCCTATTGCCACTGGCCATGGCGGAGCACAAAAAGTACCACCCTGAAGAGCGTGTTATTATTTATACGGATAATATTGGCCCGTTGATCAATAAGTTACAGTCAAATTCTGTTGATATTGCAATTGGCCTGCAATTGCCAGATTTGGTCGGGATTAATAGTGAGCCTATTGGCGATGCTCGTTATGTTTTTGCTGCCCATAAGGATCACCCATTGGCAGCAAAAGCGGTGATCAGGCCGGAAGATTTAATTGGCGAAACTATCTTATCTGTGATCTCAGATAAGCACCCCAATTATTGGAGTAAGCTAAATGACAGCCTTGAAGGTGTGAGCGATCAGATTAAAAAAACCATTGATATCGACGCAGCGCATACTGGGTATTCTATGATTGCAGCGGGTATGGCAGTGGCGGTGATAGAGCCATTTTCGGCGCGGGTATGGGCGGGTGCGGGTGTTATTACGCGTCCGTTTGAACCTGCTGTTAGTTATGGCTATGACTTGGCATTTCCAACTGGAATACGCCACCATCCATCAGTGCACTCATTTGCTGAAACCGTGAAGAAGGTGGCGCGGGGTATGCCTGAATTTGTGGACTGAGACATCGTTAATGGTCAGGAGTATTTAACATGGCACAGTCTTCGACTTGTAAGTGAGAGCCTCACAAGCCCCTCGTCGGGGTAAAATAGCCACTTATTCTTTCGAGATAGCCTCCTGTCCTGTGTGCGCTGAAGTATAAGGTTTTCAGCCAAGGATGAGGCATAACCATGAAACTAACGCGCAAACTGTTTCCCCTGCTATTGGCTACTGCATCGGCAACCATCGCCAATGCAAGCCCATGGCCAACAGGGACTGACGATAATGTATCGCTGGTAACCAATTGGACGATATCTATCCCCGTATTGGATAACGACACCGGCAATAATTTAGAAATCTCCGGCTTTAATGAAACATCCGTTGCCTGGGGGTCTATCACCCTCAGTGCCGACAAAAAGACATTGACTTATAAGCCCCGCAATAACTTTATTGGTGATGACGAGTTCTGGTACGAGCTAAAAGATGATGAAGGACGTACCAATGCCGCCAAGGTCATCGTGCAGGTCGTATCGAGTAATTGGCCAGAGGCAGCCCCTGACTTTGCTGAAGCTCGCAATGGCTTGCGTACCACTATTCGGGTGCTGGATAACGATACCGGCAATGTATTACGCCTTAGCAGTTCAAATGAGTGGACTAAAAATGGTGGCCAAACTGAGATTTTGGGTACTTATATCCGCTATACCCCACCCATTGGGTTTTCAGGAACGGATAGTTTTTGGTATGAGTTAACGGATGATCAAGGGCGTACCAACAGCGCAAAAGTTGAAGTCCAGGTTACTAAAAATAATGAAAAATCAGTGGTCGAGTTTTGTGGTAACACCTACGAAACCGATGGCACCAAGGCGAATACGCAATTAAGCAGTTTGTCGCCCGCCTCCCCCGTTACCTACCCGTCTACCGCAATTCCGCCAACAGAGGTAGAAGGTGAGCTTGCGACCATCAATGGCCGTCGCTACTACCTTGAAACGAGTGGTTCAGAGCAAGTCCTTTATATGGAAGCCGATGGCGTTACTTCACAAGTTTCTACTGTAAGTAGTGATCAGGAAACTTACGCTGTAGGACAATACAAAGGCGTACTTTACTTTGTACAGGCAGGCCGCTATCTGTTGGCGCATGATGGCAATAAACTGACGGAGTTGGGTGACTTGTTGCTTGATTTAGGGGGTGGGAATTTCTACATCAGCCCTTATGATCCCGATGCGGATGAAGACCCTGAGCTTTATGTGAACACGATGCGCCGTGAAGAAGGCTCAGGTGATGCCTTTTACTTCTCGATATCTAATAAAATCACGCCATCTGATGGACGTACGCCTCAGGAGCGCGTGACTTACCTGCGCATTAGTGACGATCTGGACTGGCGGCCGATAAAGATTCAGGAAGTCATTCCCTTTGAGAGCTCAAACTTTATACGGACTGAAAACGTAAGATCACTTCACTACTTCAACGGGCTTGATTATTACGTGCAGACTCTAAAGCTGGCCCAGCTGTTAGATGGCAGCTTTACAGATGGCGCGACTTATTCAATCAAGCAAAGCGATAACGGCTATTTAGTTAAGATTATCAATGCTGATGTTGACACCATTCAGCAAGATCGGAATCGCTTATTTATCACGACTAAGGTAGACACCGCAGCCTATGCATCGGCTCCCAACAAGGCAACCTTGTATGTGGTTGATAACTTCAATGATGAGATCATTGAATTAGTTACTTGTGAGTGAGACGATTAGCATTCTAAGTGGGTTTCTGTATGTATTCATTGAATAGACAGAAACCCGATTTTTACTAAATGTCTAACAGGAAATACGAGTAAGGCCACTTAAGCATAGTACAGTGGGCCGCCTTTACACCGATTTATTTAACGAACTACCGACTATCATAACGGTAGTTCGTTTATGTGACTTCATCAGAGGCTCAAGTAATAGCCTTATCTGCTAAAGCCACCAAATGGCTCCATATAAACTGGTGATAAGCCACTAATGCCTTCTGAAAGCTCTGGGGGAAGTTTGCTATAAACTACAAATCGCGTGATTTCTACCGCTGCCAAAAAGCGCTCTGCGTATGCACTAAAGTTACCCATATGCTCTGCCGCTGCCGCAACATTTACATAGCGCTCATAGATATGAATGGCATTACCATTTTCACTGATACTCCACTCGTAATTTAACGTACCTTTCTCTTGTTGACTGGCCTCAATCAGGTCTTGCATGACTTTTTCAAAAGCTTCCTGCTGGCCGTTTTTGATTTTTGCATCGATTGTCCAGATAATGTTTTTGGTCATGTTTCCTCTCCATTGGTTGGTTACTACAGAGTGACAAAAAACCAACGGAGGAGAAAGAGGACTTCTTAACGGTTATTTCAATGACTGTATTGTGTCTCTGAATTATCAAAATGAAACACCTTTGGAGCACATTATTCAATTGTGATACAGCGGATTATTTATAAAGGCATTTGCTCTAAATTTTAGATCGCGATCACTCGAACGATATCCATACTCTTTTCATAATTCTGGCACCTGTATCATCTTTGTATAAGTGTATCTATTTGTGTTCCATTCAATCCTTTATGGCACACAATATTTCTTTTCGGTTGTTCAGCTTGGTGAGCTTCTGGTTTTGCAATGTGCATTCTGTAAATGTAAGTAACCAATGATTAGCGGGGTTTGTTGATAGATACCACTCAACAGAAACCGGGATTTCAGAAGCAACTTAATTGTTAAACGAGGAGAGTGAAATGATTGATAACACAGACAATGGAATTCCAACGAATCCTTCACGTAGAGAACTTATAAAAAAAGCGGCGGGTGTGGCTGCCCTTGGTGCAGTAGGTGCTGCTACGCTGGCTTCTGAGGCGGCTACTATTCAAACAGCTGGACCTGACCCTAAAATGCTAGCGTCAAGTCTTCTTCACAATGGCCGCCATGAGGCTTTCTATGGAAGAGCTACGGCTTTATGGCCATTTGAGTACCGTATGCGCCAAGTAGCTGAGGCAGGTTATAAAGCGGTAGGATTACTACACTGGGATATTGACCATACGCTTCGTTTCGAAGCGAAGGGAGATACCTTGCAAGATAAGATCCGCTGGATGAAAGATATCCTCGACCACAATGGCCTCGAAGATGTTGAAATTGAATTCCTAACTCAGTGGATGTATCCAAAAAATGATCCTAGAAGAATCGCGGAGCAGCCTGTTCGGGATATGTTGTTGGAGTGCGCTAAGATTTTAAAACCTTTCCATATGAAAGTTGGAAACTTCTATGTGCCACTACCAATTCCCGTATTGAGACAAAGCTTTAAAGAGCTATGCGATGATTTTGGTGACTATACTGAAATAGCTCACGAAGTACTTACACTTGATCCGAATGGCGGCGATATGGGTAAGTTACTGGAGATTGTTGAAGGCAACGACAACGGTGGCTTATTTTTTGATGCTTGGCATACCAATAACATCAGAACCTGGAACCCTAGCTCAAAAGGTATGAGCTATGAAGACATTGCTAACTTACCTAAGGGGATAATCAAAGGCGTTGAGCTGGATGATGGCTGGCTGGTTGAAGACAAATACCTAGAGCACTTCTCACACATCTCTTCACCACAGTTTTTGGAACTGACAATTCATAGTCGCTGCTGTGTTGGGGAAGGTAATTTCGATGTCGTTGGCTTTATTAAGGCTTGTCGTGCAGCAGGCTGGGATGGTCCTTGGGGTAATGAAATAATCTCCGAAAACGTCTCCCGCTATCCGATCGAAATGATGCTGCCACACGTTTATAATACCTCGTTGGCGCATGCGCGTAATGCTTATTACGATACCCCGATTCCAAAATTGATCAGGGCTGATTATGTGTAAACCTTAAAAGGGTTTCTAGGTGGGGCGATAGTTTGCCCCACTTTCACGTGATATTAAAAGCGGTAAGAGTTGCCGATAAAATGTTTTAAATATTCACTAACTTGATAAGTTTTTACCCAAGGCGTTATTTCTTATTCAGATCGAACAATCTCAAAGTCCTTAATTTTTCGATAGATAGTCGCTCGACTTATTCCCAACCGGCGTGCGGCTTTGCTGACATTCCAGTTTGAGCTTTCCAGTGTGTCACGTAGATTCTGGGCGTCACTTTTTTCGACTGATAGATTGGCCAGTGATGATTGACTTAATGTCCTCTCAGGAGCCTGGCTACATCGATGCTGTTGAATATTGTTTGGTAAATCGATGTCGGTAATGCTTTTACCATTGCCACATAGAAGTGAAAAACGTATAGCATTCAGTAGTTCTCTAAAGTTCCCAGGCCACTGATAACTAAGTAGTAGGTCATAAGCTATATCGCTGATGATCACGGGATACTGGGCCAACTCCTGACTAAGCTGACTAATCAACCACTTTAAATCACTACGCTCACGTAATGGGCTTAGCCTGAAACAGGCCCCGTTTAGGCGATGAAATAACTCTGGATATAATAGTTCATTACCTAGTAGCTCAACGGGCTCGTCTTGCACAGAAGATATCACTCGTAATGTATTGACGGACTCCAAATTAACACCCTGTATTGCAACGTCAATTTCATTCAATAATGCGACTACTTGCATTTGGAGTTTCTGTGACAAGCGATCAATTGCTTTTAAGTAAACAGTTGCGGAAAATTCTTGACCAGCCGTACGGTGAAGACTACGAATACTGTCGAGTTCGGATAAAAATTTATCGACGCTCTTGTCAGAAATATCTGCAATTGCGCAATTGATGGTGATGAATGGAGGCTGTTTAAATGAGGCTTCAGCATGCAACACTTTCACCAAAGCTTGTTTACCACTGCCTGTTTCACCTTGCAGTAGTAGTGGAACACCATGTCGGTATAGCTCTCTTGCGCGGTCGGTAGTGGCAATCATGTACTTATCATGACCAGCTATATCGCTGAGTCCTTTCTTTTGGGAAGACATAACCGAAGTGGTACGAATAATCGAACGAGTGCTACTGGGTAAAAATGGCGTCGCAATAATCGCCGCACCTTGATTACTATTAATATCAATATTAGTGCCGGCAAGGTTGGCGAGACTGTCAATATTCTTTCCAAAAACATCATCTACCCTTTGATTCAGCACCTCACTGTGCTGGCGATAACCCAATAGCTCAGCAGCGTGATTAGTCAGCCCTATAATTTCGCCTCTGGAATTAATCGCGCATAGCGCATTGATAGATTCATCAGTATCTGCCCCCGACTTGGATAGCGACAAATGCATAACGTCGAGTGCTGAATAATGTGACTTAAACAAGCGTGCTTGTACTTTGGCGGCGGTCAGAGACAGAATATACTGGTAAAAAATATAATTGTGGGGGTTCTTATAGTCGAGTCCGGCGATCGCTAATGCACCAATGAGTTGGTTGTGTTGATCAAACAAGGGAGCGCCAGTACAGGCAAACTGCCCGAACGACTTATAGTAGTGATTATTACCGGAGATGGTGATCGCTTTTTGTCCGTCCAGTGCCATTGATATGGCATTAGTGGAGGCAGTATCCTGCAGATATGCCCGCAGGTTCTAAGTAATTAGTCGTCGCTTGCTCCTGAAAACTCATGAGTAATGTGCAGTCAGTATCGGCGACTACCAACCCTCGATGAGCATGTAGTGCTAGCTTTGCTAGATGATCAATCTCTCTGGTTTCGCCTCCAAGGGAGACAAGGAGTTGATCCAGTCGATTTCTAATTTCACTATCCTGTAACCTTAGCAAGGGTCGAGGGGTAAATTGCGAAAGTTTGTGATCCTTTCTGCAACGTTGCCAAGACGAGGCAATGGCCAATTTATTTACACCACTATTTGGCTGAACAATAGAGACCATATTAATCCTCCTCAAAGCATTACTAATTAAAAATACGCTGATTACCTGTATTCGTCAAAGTCCTTAGAATCGCCGAAACTACACAGCTCTGCATTGTAGCGCTGCATTAGCCGATGGCTAAAAAGTTCTTTTGAAGGAAGCGTATCAGGGTGTTGGCAAACACTAGCCAGTGAGCAATGAGCGGATGACTCAAAACGCTGTTCCAGACCCATAAGGCTATACAAACGATTGACCTGCTTAGTGATCTCTTCAAAATCTGTTTTGTAGAGTATTAAAGCGTGGGCAAAAACAGCCTGATGAGTAATCTTTCCCTTGGTTCGGGAGTGACGTTGAGCAGTACCGACCATTTTTTTACCGTCAACCACGGTATTGTAATCACCATCACAAAATGCCTCTGGTACCGATGCACAATATGCACAGACACCCAACTGCTTCAGTTCAGCAATCATGGGGTTGCATAGCAGCTGATAGCTCTTGGTAATGGAAAGCCGTGAGTCTGTTTTATTGGCTAGGGCCAGAGAGATATTGATAATACCTGGCCCTTGGGGCGTAACTCCTCCACCGGTTTGTCGAACATGTACCGGCCAGCCTGATGCCGCTGACGCCTGTGCCGCCATCGCGAAATCTGGATGATGACTAAGCTTAAGAGGTACTACCAAGCATTGATTAGCCGACCACATAAAACTGGCGCTATCCAAGCCGCCATGAATCACGCTATCGAATAGTCGTCGCTCATTCTGCAAAGCATCATCCATAGAAGCGTATTGAACGAGTTTGTCGATAGCTGGAGGTGGAGCGCCCATTATGCTAACGCTTCAATGGTCTTGCAGAGGTCGGATAGAAACGCTGCTGCGGGGCCGCCATCGATAGCGCGATGATCAAAGGTGAGTGATAGTGACATGTATGGCTTCCAGACTAAACTATCTTCCGATCTCACCGCTGTTTCTCGTATGCAGCCAATACCTAAAATCCCAATTTGTGGTGTATTAAGAATGGGAGTGAAAGACTCCACTCGGGTCAGCCCAAGATTACTGATCGTGAATGTTCCACTAGTCATTTCGGTGATACTCAGCTTGTTTGTTTTGGCCCGACTGGCCAAATCCTGACGGGCTGTACGAAGTTGAGTAACATCCATCTGATCCGCTTCAAAAATAGCTGGGGCAACTAATAAATTACCCGGCAAGGCAATCGCCACACAAAGATCAACGGTCTCGGATAAATGAATAGCTTTGTCTGCAACCGTTCCATTAATGTCGGTGTGCCGGCGTAGTACCGATATCACGGTATGCATTAACAAATCTTCGATTGAGATCTTTTCACCCTGATCAGCCAAAGCCTGTTTTCTGGCCAGCAACGCAGATACATCACAAGTCGCATGATGTGTTAATTGTGCGGCTTCCTGAAGGCTCTTTACCATTTTGTCAGCTATCATGGCACGCATACCACGAAGCGGTACCATCGTTTTAGTCTCACCCATTGTGCTCTCCGCTCTACTCACTGGTTAATTGTTTACTCAACTACTGACGCGTGCAATCACATCACCTTTTTCCACAAGATCATCTTCTTGTTTCAGAATCTCTAATGTACCGCTAACATGAGACTCAATTTCAAACTGCGCTTTTTCAACCATCACTTCCGCTATCGGAGTTCCTATGTCGACTTGATTACCATCTGAAACCAACCAGCTGGTGATAACCCCTTCATTGTCCTCATCCCAAAGATCTTTAGGGATAATAATGTCCGTTGCCATGTCTCTGCCTCTTTTAAAAAATGATTAGACGGCGATGCCGTTATAGGCCGCCACAATTTTTTCTGCATTGGGTAAACAGAACTGTTCCATTATTCTTGCAAACGGAATAGGAACATCAGGGTAAGCAACTCGCTGAGGCGCAGCCTTAAGCACCGAGATGTCGTGCTCGACGACAGAGGCAATAACCTCTCCGCTGACACCGAAGCTTTGATAATCTTCATCAACCACAATTAATCGTCCAGTCTTAGCGACCGAGGCTCTGATCGTGTCACGATCTAATGGAACTAATGAGCGCAAGTCGACAACTTCAGCGCTGACCCCCTGCTCTGCCAGCATTTCTGCCGCCTTGAGACCATGGTGAACCCCCATGCCCAGTCCGACGATAGTGACGTCGCTACCCTCGCGCACTACGGCCGCCTTGCCAATTTCAACTTCGTAGTATTCTTCAGGCGTATCTACGGTTGCGCCTCTTTCTGTACCTAGCCAACCCATGCCTTGAAGGCCTTTGTGATACATATACACCACTGGACTATCATCACGGATAGCCGCATTCATTAAGCCCTTAGCATCATAGGCATTAGAAGGTGCGACGACTTTCATTCCTGGTAGATGGGCAAAGGTGCCATAAACACATTGTGAATGTTGAGCCCCATCTGAATAACCACCACCGGTAGATGTCATAAGTACCATCGGGACTTTGACATTGCCGCCGGAAAAGTAAATATTCTTTGCCATGTTGTTATAAATCTGGTCAAAGCAAACACCAAAGAAATCGACGAACATTAATTCGACAATCGGGCGCATACCATTTTGGGCGGCACCCACAGCAGCGCCGATAAAAGCGGTTTCAGAAATGGGTGTATCACGCACCCGCTCTTCACCAAACTCTTCGATTAGCCCACGTGTATTGCCGTAGACTCCACCCAGTACACCAATGTCCTCACCCATCACAAAGACCTTTTCATCTTTGCGCATGTACTGTGCAACCGATTCAGCCATCGCCTTTGCAATGGTCAACTTGCGTTCTTTTACATTACTCACGATTATTCCTCTCTATCTTTATTGTCAAAACCTTATGCGAATATGCTACTCAGTGCGTCTTCCGGTGCGGGGTCATCACTTGCCCTGGCATGTGCAATTGCTTCATCGACTCGTGATTGTGCTGAGGCGTCGATCTTGCCCATTTCCGATTCGCTAGCAACGCTGTCATCGATCAGTTGCTGCCGGAATTTTGGAATAGGATCATTGGCTTCGAGTGCCTTCTTTTCACCTTCTGGCCGGTAGCCTTCGGCATCTCCAATGAAGTGACCTGCGAGTCTGGAGGTTTCAAGCTCAAGGAGCGTCGGGCCATTACCTGCACGGGCATGTGCAATGGCTTCACCGGCCGCTTTGAATATTTCGATTGGATCGTTACCCGGCACAAACTTACCCGGCATGCCATAACCGGCTGCTCGCAAGTAGTTGCGCTCTATAGCAGTCGACTTTTTCTTGGAAACAGAGATGCCCCAAGAGTTATCTTCGATGACAAAAACAACAGGTAATTTCCAAACGGCTGCAAGATTCAGGCTTTCATGAAATGCCCCTTGGTTGGCCGCTCCCTCACCGAGGTAAGCCACCGCAATGCCGGGCTTATTCTGCATTTTTTGGGATAAGGCGGCACCGACTGCCGGACCAAGCCCCTGACCGATAATGCCGGAGCAAGTAAAATTCACATCCGGGTCGAATAGGTGCATATGGCCGCCACGACCACCACCTAAACCATTGGCTTTACCAAATATTTCGGAGGTCATTCGTTTCAGGTTAACGCCTTTGGCGATGGCTTGGTGATGTGGTCGATGCGTTGCGGTGACACTATCTTCTGGATTTAAGTGTGCGCAGACACCAACAGCGCAAGGCTCCTGACCGTTAGATAGATGCATTTCACCCGGTACAGGGCCGTTAGCCATATTAAATACTGGAGACTTGCCCTCCATGTAGGCGGCCGCTATGGCTTCCTCATAACGACGGCTAACCACCATCGTTTCATACATCCACAATTTCTGTTCGGTTGTTGGTTGCATAATAAATCCTCTCCTCTGGGAATCGATACAGCGAAGCGTGTTGCTTATCGCCGTATTCTGGATTTACTTTGCCAGCTTGGGTGGTATAGGAACAGCTGATTGATTCGTAGTTAAAGGAGGGAGACAAAAAGTGTCTCAAGGCAGTTAGTATGTGACACCCTTGAAACACTTTTTGTAACGTTGAAACACACAAAGGCTTATTGAATAACGGTATTTTTTAGTGAAGACATCACAAGCCAGTGCCGCTAATACTGCCCCACTGTTTTGCCGCAGCTTCTAAGCGCCCGACTTCATATACTATTAAGGCGCATTTCTCTGAGATGGGTCTCGCGTAAAGGGCTTCGCAACGCTCTCTGGGTCGACCTTGGCGCGTTGCTCGGCACTCGCTTCCGCCCACCAGTTTAACTGCGCAAAAGTTCGATGCATGTAATTATCCCAAGCCACAGGATCAGCACCGTCAACGACTTCCCCACTCTCCTGATAAACCTCCTGCGCCTTCGGAATATGTACCATGGCCGAAACCGGCAAACAGCCTAACTCCGACAAAAACGTGCGCATACCAACCGCCGCACGACAACCACCCCACTGCCCCGCCGAATACGTCACAATTGCACTCGGCTTATAAGAAAACAACGAGCTACCAAAATGATTCAGCAAATGCGAAAGCGCCGGACTCATGGAGTGATTGTATTCAGGGCTCACCATAATATAACCATCAGCACTCTGTATTTTGCTCGCCAACTCATCCAAATCCTTAGGCACTGCACTTTTTCGATAAGCAAAATGTGGCTTGAAAACCGCATCAAGATTGAAATCTAACGGGTCGATTAACTCTACCGTTAAATCAGTCCCAAAATTATCCAAGGCAAGTTTGCAGGCTCTGGCGACTCGCAACCCCAGTCGTGGAGGATTGGGTGGCGAGCTGTCTCTGCTGGTGCCGATAAAAATTAAGTATTTCATATTAGCTTTCTCCAAAGTGCTTCATTTCTTGGTGGGTATCGTCACCTAGCAGAGCAATCGCCTCATCTAATACTTTGCGAGCGTTTTGCAAGCGCTCAATCTGCTGCGTCCGACTGGCATTAAAATCGGTTTGATTACTGATTGACTGCAAATGCTGCCCACAGCGCAATGCCATCTGGCGCGCGTATTCTGCCGTCACGTAGCTTTCCGGATCGGCATACACCAACTGATCGATAGCGGAGTAATCCGGAATACTCAAATCCGCATAGTTATAACCATTTACCAAGGTAATCCGCTCACCTTCAGAGCGAATGCCTTTGGCCTGATGCACCACGTAATTCCCCTGCATCAACACCGCATAACCCGGCCCTGGCATCGCCGGTGAAATAACCCGATCTACAGGGATAGGCTGACCGGCTTTGTGCAGTGCCGCCATTTCATCGCGCGTCCCCGCAAAGTACTGAAACTCGCCACCATCGACCTTATTAGGATCAGTCACAAACATCACATAATCTACCTGTAAGGTATCGTAATGCCATTTATCGACACTCTCACCTACCGTGAGTGGTTGATAATTTAAGTGTGATAACTGATGCCCCATAGCATGAGGCAATAGCGGCGTTTTCATAATCTGTGACAAATGCTCTGCTACATCGACGCTTAAACTAAAGTCCCGTAGAAACTGAGAACGATACACACCGCCGCGGGTATTACGAGAAATACGTGGATTTGAGGTCGTGAATGCTTCCAGTTGTTTGCAGACGTGATACATCGCCTCAACACCCGCATCACTCAGCAAGCGAAAGCAGGAGGTCGCCGCAACATCGGTAGGCGTTGTGCCACTGATCTCATCCCCGTAATTTAAATCACTCAAGGTGAAAATCTGCTGGGGTTGCTCAAGCGCAAGGTGAATCGCCGGGTCAAAGGCAATATCATCTTTGATCGGCTCAAGCGCTGGAGAGCTATCGGGGAAGCGTTTTAGTTCTAAGTTGATGCCTTGCATGATTGACTCGCTCGCTATGGGTGATTGCATTTGATAGTCGCTAACGCTATGCAGATTACAACAAGTCGGTGCGAAAAATAACACCTTTCAAGCCTTTCATTGGACTACCTCTGAAAATACGCACGACTCAAACCATCAGGCTTAAAGCGCCTTGATCACATAAATCAATGCCTCGGCCAATGTGCGAATCTGCGATTGCCGAAGCCCCGCGATATTAATCCTGCCATTAGGTAGCCCATAAATCGCAAATTCATCACGCAATACCAGCATCTGCTCAGCGCTTAACGGCAGCAGTGAAAACATCCCCTTTTGCTGTGCAATGGCATTCAGCGAAGCCGGTGCGCCGAGCTCAGATAAAATCCGGCCTAGCTCCCGACGATTGTTAGTGACCCGATCACGATAAACCGACAACTCCTCCAGCCATGGCTCAGGGTCATCAAACAGCATTGAAGCAATCGCCGAGCCATGATTCGGTGGCATGGAATAGTTGGCGCGGGTAATGCGCTCTAACAACGTCCGCAGATCGTTATGCTGCGCTTTATTCTTAGTGATGACCGTGGCTGCGCCAGTACGCTCGCAATACAGCCCCATGTTTTTCGAACAGCTGGAGGCCAACACCACCACATCAATCTGATCAACCAGCAAGCGAAGCCCCGCCGCATCGTCATCAGGACCATCACCAAAGCCTTGATACGCCATATCAATAAACGGCGTGATTTTTTTGCGCTTGCAAAAGTCCGCAAACTGCTGCCACTGCGTAAGGGATGGGTCAATGCCGCTTGGGTTATGACAGCTACCATGAAGCAGTAGCACGTCACCTTCGACAGCATTTTCAAGATCAGCAAAGCAAGTTTCAATATCCAACTGCCCTGCTTTATCCTGCCAACGAAATGGCGAAACACGTAAGCCTGCGCCTTCCATAATCGGGCGATGATTGATGTAACCCGGCTCCGTATTCCAAACCACGGAGTTCGGCGAAAGCTGCGCAATCAAATCAGCCAGCACCCGAAGTGCGCCCGAGCCACCGACCGTTTGAATCGTGCATTGTTCTTCAAGCCGTGGGCTGTCGCCAAGCAAAAACTGAGCGATTTGATTATTGAATGTCATATTGCCGGAGAGCAATTTGTACGATTTTGACATTGCTTGATCAGCCAGAAACCGCTCAGCTGCTTGTACCGTTTGCATGACCGGCGTCTGGCCGGATTCATCGCGATACACGCCAACAATCAGGTCAATCTTTTCGTCTCGTGTATCGGTTTTAAATTGATCGGCAAGCGCCCACAATGGATCGCCTTGCAGATGAGGTAAATGGTCTAACATCGTTTTATTGCTCCCTAAAAACTTAAGCACGATTGGATAAGATGACGCCTGCGATAGTCAGGGTGAGCCCGCATAAAATAGCAATTGATAAGGACTCACCAATGACAGGCACGGCAAGCAAGGCGGTCAGGCCCGGTGAGATTGAGCCCAAAACCGACGAACGCGCAGTGCCTAATTGATTAACCGCGTAGGAGAAACCGAGTGTCGACAGCACGCCAACGCCAATGCCCTGAACCAATACAAACGGCAGCGCCTCCTGCACTGAGAAAGCCCCAAAATTCGTCGGGAGGACTCCAAACAGAATCAACGCCAAAGTAATGAAAAAGGACAAGTAAGAAAGAATGATGACCACGGTAAAAGCGCCCAAGCCTGCCCGCTTAAGCCCTAGCGTGTAACCCGCCCACAGCACGGCTCCGCCCAATAGATAACAGACACCCAAAGCCATATCGCCAGAGAGATTGACCGCGCTACCGCTCAGCATAACCACAATGCCTAATAAGATAAACGACAAGGTAAACGCGCGTTTCATCGAGGTCTTTTGACGATAAAAAACGTAAGATAACAGCGCAACAAATAACGGTGGAGTGCCCGCTAAGATCGTTCCTACATAGGCTGTCGGGGCCGCTTGTGCACCGGAAAACGCCAGAAACAGGAACGGCACGCCACCCAATAAAATAAACAACACATCTGAAAGTCGCACTTGTTTGATCGCCTGATAATGCGACGGCAGCAGCGGTATAAACAGCAGCATGGGAACAAAGAACCTGATCAATGCCACATCGGCAATCGTTAGCGGCGAGCTCCCAATCGCACGTGCAGTCAGTGCAAATCCTGACCAAATCAGCAAGACCACGACCATCGCCAGATACCCCTTCGCCAAGGGTGATAGAAAACTGTGACCCGCTTTGCCAATGATTGGCTGTATAACATTGTCCATTTAAACAAGCCCTGTGCATCTGTATTGATGAGTTAATTATTTATCAAAACAGACGCCTTTAATCGGCTATTATGCAGATGAATGCAGGGTTCCTTGGTTGATTCAATCAAGAAATACACGATTATTGAATTTAACCACTAAGTGAAAATATGGACAGAATAGATCGACACATATTGGAGGTACTTCAAAAGGAAGGACGCCTTTCAACCGCCGAGCTCTCGGAGCGTGTTGGGCTCTCGCCTTCTCCCTGCGCACGGCGTTTAAAGCGCTTGGAAGATGAAGGCTATATTGAGGACTATCAGGCAAATTTGAACAAAGCGCGGGTTGGCATCTCGATGAATTTCTTCGTCGAAGTCAGCCTGAGCAACCATCAGGAAGCATCGATCACAAGCTTTGAGCAAGCGCTGTGTGATATGAAAGAAGTGATTAGCGCGCACATCGTTTCTGGTGGCTACGACTACCTGCTGGAGGTGGTTAGCCCCGATCTGGCTGGGTACGAGGCGTTTACCCGCAAGCTACATAAAATCACCAGCGTGAAGGATATTCATACGCATTTGTCGGTCAGAGAAGTGATTACTAAGAAGGCTTTGCCGATTTATCTATAGCGCGATCTCATGCACAAAATCCCTTTATACCGGCCTTAATAAACGATAGCATGCGCGGCCCATCGTTTACGTTTCTTTCTATAAATCAAAGGATATTGCCGTTATGTTTGGCAGCACCATCATATACGAACCTGATTGCATCAAACTCGCGGGATTAGGCGATGTCGATAACATTGAAGACGTTATTTCGATTGATTTAGAGAAGTTGTCGCTCGCCGACCTCTATCCGCTATTGCCGGATAAAAACGTTCGTTTGCTCGAAGCAGACCCCGTAATCGATGATCCTGAAAACGGCATCATGATGTTAGAAATAAACTCAAGGGGATTAGAGTATATTGTGAAGCAAGCGGCTAATGGCGCGTTTGCTGAGTATTCTGCTGATTTTAAAAAACTCGCTAGACTGACTAAATATAATGGCTTTGAAGATTGCTACGAAATGAAGTCGACCGATTGAGATGTTAGTACATACATCGTTTCTGGTGGCTGCGACTACCTACTTGAGATTGTTAGCCCAGACTTAGCGTGCAAGATATTCATACGTAGTTGTCGGTCAGATAGGGTGATTACTAAGAAGGCTTTGATGATTTATACTCGAGAATACAAATCGTGCGGTGCGTGGTATGGCGCCTATATCTCAGGACGTCGACAGGTGTGCAACTCTAGTAGTTTCTTAATTTTGTTTACGGTGTGAGATTTTTAGCAAAAATAGACCAAGGAGGTACAGACCCTTCCCTCTCTTGTCTCCATCGACTAAAGTTAACAACATTGGTATCTAAGTACACTGAACCATCCCTTAGTTTTGTAGTGCCCTTGAGATTAGTATTGTAGGTTTCTGTCCGGCGACTTCCAGTGTCTGCATTTACTTTACTACCAACATAGTTCCAATCGGGGCTTTCGTGACGATGCCCGTTAATATCAGCAAACATTATATGGACGAACCTTATATCACCAGTTTCTAGGAAACTGTAACAAGCAATTACGTGCCAACCGCTATGACCGTTGTGGCTTTCACCACCTTTGCCAGGTTTAATAGTGGTTTTAACCTCCAACCCTGTACCAGCGCCAGCAGAGATTTCTTCACAAATTAGATCTGGGTATTTTTGATCATGATTATGTTTATATGGTGAGCACTCATCCATTGCATTGCTAAATATATTGGAAACTAGCCCAGAAAAGTTATTTCCTTGTATCAGGGATTGCAGGCTTTGCCCAACTTCCAAAGACATATTGTGATTAATACGATGGATAATGGATTGAGTTAGATTTGCTGCTGCTTCAATATGAGCTATATTTAGGCCTTCTGGTAGTGGTACTTGTGGCCGGAAATATTTTGATTCAAGCTTTGGTGCACTAGCACCAGATGCACCATCGTAAGCTGCTACTATTAATGCTCTAACAGGAATTGAGAGAGCTTTTGCTAAGGACTCAAGCACTTGAACTGTGAAGTTCTCTTTACCGGTTTCAACACCTGACAGGTATTGGTAGCTGATACCTGCGTTAGCAGCAAGATTTTCTAGTGACATTTTTTGCTGCTCTCGAAGAGATCTGACGCATCCGCCTACTATTTTTTGTATATTATCCATGGGGACAAGTGTACCCATCAGAAAGTTGACAGTCTTTCAACTATAGGCGAAAATTAACAAATGACAAAATATACCCTACATCATCAGAGCTGCTTTGATTGGTTAAAAAATCAGCAAAAAAACTCGATCGAAGCAGTTTGTACGGACCCTCCATTTGGAATAGTTGAGTTTCTCCCTCATGAAATGGAAAAACTGAGGAGTGGGAAAGGAGGCGTTTGGAGGCTCCCTCCAGCCATTGGAGGGAGCAAAAGAGCGCCTTTGCCTAGGTTTACGACCCTCAATGAAAAAGAACTTGCTCATGTTCACAGTTACTTTAAAGAGCTTGGTGAGAATTTGTTGCCGGTACTGACTCCAGGGGCGCATGTGTTTCTAGCTGGAACACCAATGCTCCAGCATCTTGTTCAAAGAGGAATGGCAGAAGCCGGATTTGAGGTTAGGGGCTCGGTTATGAGACTTTATCGTGGATTTAGGGGCGGAGATCGACCTAAGCTTGCTGAAAAAGAATTTCCTGAAGTGTGTGTCACTCCGAGGGGGACATATGAACCTTGGATGCTATTTAGAAAGCCAATTGAAGAACGCACAGTTGCTATGAATCTGAGAAAATGGGGTACGGGAGCTTTACGTCGAATACACTTAGATCAACCTCTACCTGATACGATTCAGAGCGGGAAAACTCCAAAAATTGAAGAAAGTATTTCTTCTCATCCTACTTTAAAACCTCAACAATTACTTAGAACTTTAGCTAGGTCACTGCTTCCTACAGGAAAAGGTAGAGTTTTAGATCCATTTTGCGGCTCAGGTTCGACAATTGCGGCATGTTCCGCCATTGGTTATGAGTCTATAGGTGTGGAAGTTGATGATATATATTTTTCTGAATTAAATAATAATATACCTGCACTATCAGCTCTTTATCCAGAGTTTAAGGGGCAATCCTTAGAGCCAATCGACGACAGTGAAAAGCCAAAGGGTAAAAGGTCTAAAGGACCCCAGATAGAGTTGATTTAGATAGAACGGAAAGTTATAACTTATCAAGTATCGATTTTTTGTTTCACTCAGTTATAAGTTGTAAACCTTATTTCACATAGTGACTGCTCAAGTTAGAGGGGCTATAGTTATTTTAGGTCAATAAGTTAGTGCCCTCTTATATTGAGTTTAATTTTTCATAAAGTAGCCTACTTTATTCCCTATGCGAACTATCATACCCAGCCGAAACCTCATAATACTCATCAAACCCAATCCGCTGTTTCAGCTCACCAAACTCCAACAACAACTCATCTCTAGGGCGTCCATCGCGCAGCGCATCCAATGCCGCGAGCATAGCCTTCATCGCCGCCGCCATTAGCGTCAGCGGATACGCCGCCAGCGCAAAGCCCATCTCTTCTAACACCGCTGGTGGCAAGTCTGGCGTTTGCCCGCCTTCTAGCATATTCGCCATGTGATAGCCGGGTAACTCTCCACCGATACGGCGCATTTCGGCCTCATTCGCAGGGGCTTCTACAAACAAAATATCGGCACCCAGCTCATAAAATCGCTGGGCGCGTTCCATGGCTTCATCCAATCCATGTTCATGGCGGGCATCGGTGCGGGCCAGTATTAAGATGTCAGCTCCGGCTTCGCGGGCATCGACGGCGGCTTTAATGCGGTCAAAGGCTTCTTCCCTGCCAACTACGGCTTTGCCGGGCGTGTGGCCGCAGCGCTTGGGTGCCAGCTGATCTTCAATCATTACGGCGGCGCAACCGGCTTTGGCAAAACCACTCACGGTGCGCCGTACATTCATGGCATTGCCGTAGCCGGTGTCGCCATCGCCAATCACGGGAAATTTGACCGCATCACAAATATTGCGTGCCTGATCCAATATCTCGCCATACGACATGAGCCCCAAATCAGGGGCACCAATGCGCGCGGCAGAGGCTGAAAAGCCGGACATAAAGGTTAATGGGAATTGTTGCTGTTCAATGAGTTTTGCGGATAAGGCATCAAAACAGCATGGCATGACGTGCAGCGTATTTTGGGCCAGTAAATCCCGAAGTTGTTGGGCGGGAGAGAGTCTAGTTGAGGTCTGTGAGTTCATCGCTATTTGCCGTGAGAGTAAAGGAGGATTTGCAGGTCACTATCCGCGTGACGACTCTGCGATTATAAGCGAGTCTTTGCTCTAAAGTCTGGCACAGATCAGCCAGAGTCAGCGCACAACTCACAAAGCTGAAAGACAGCCAGCGCTTTTGTCGTGTTAAGATAGCGCGCGTTCGAAATTACCTGAAATCCACCAACTGCAGTGAGTACCATGACAAGCCCAAACCAATTGCTGGCCTTCGATGAGCATCCGGTTTTTTACCAAGATGATAACCGCCGCTACCGTGGTTTTAATCCCACCAGCAAAGCCTTTCTGGAAGCCAAATTTGACGTGTTGCTGCCTGCGCATTTGGTGAAAGGCAAAACCATTCTGGACTTGGGTTCCTGCTATGGTGCGGCGGGTCAATGGGCTTTATTTAACGGCGCAAAGCAGTATACCGGCGTTGAGGTTCAGCAGAATTTTGTGAGCCAATCTCGCCAATGGCTGGCGCATTGGGGCGATCAGGTTGAGATTGTACAGCAGGATGTGCGCGGCTTTTTGCGAGCGGCGGGTGATCAATCCTTTGATCTGGTGTTGCTGGCTGGGGTTTTGTATCACTTTGTCGATACCAAGCAGATTATTGATGAGGCTTGTCGGGTGTCGCGCGAGCAAGTGGTGATTGAAACCAACTATCCGCCGAGTATGCGCAGTGGAAAATTACCGCAAAATGTCGCCATGACGGAATACATCACCGATCAAGAAGTGAATCTGGACCATGGTAATCAGTCGATGCTTGGCGTCTCGGCGACCACGTCGATTTCGGCGTTGGATATTCTGTTTCGCCTGAATGGCTTTGCTAAGCGCGAGGATAAATTGTCGTTTCCGGTGGGGCCAGATACGGTGATTTATGATGAAAGCAGGATGGGTAGCAGTGACTTGCAGATTCGCTTTGCCGTGCGTTATTACCTCGATGCAGAGCAAGCGCTCACGACACTGGAAAGCACCCTGCCCGATCACTCCGGCCAATTGCGCTCATGGGAGACTGATCCGCTCGCTCAAGCCAGAACCAGCGCCTACCAACAGCAGGCGAAATCGTTAAGCAGTGATGCAGAGCCCGGTGCCTGGCAGTTCGATGCGCAGGTGGCTGAGGTGTTTGATGGCATTGCGCGGCGCGAGATTCCGGATTACCTGCGGGTCATTGATCTGTGTGTGCGAGTGATTGATAAGGGTGAAAACCGCCAGCCGAAGATTATTGATGTGGGTAGTGCGACGGGCGAGACTTTGCGGCAATTGCATCAGGCGGGGTATCGCGAGTTGTATGGCGTGGAGTCTTCCGCGGATATGATTGCGCGTTCATTTGACCAAGCCACGCTGATTCATTCGCAGGCGTTTCCGGAAGCGCATGGTCCGTTTGACTATGTGTTGAATAACTGGACGCTGCATTTTATTCGCAATCCGCTCAGCTATTTAGAAGCGATTAAGCGCGCGATGGTGCCGGGTGGCACGTTGATACTCTCGGACAAGGTATCGAGCAGCCAGCGCACGCATGACCTCTACTATGACTACAAGCGAGCCAATGGCGTGACTGAGGTAGAGATTGAGAAAAAGCGCCAGCAGATTGAAGGCGTGTTGGTAACGTATCCGTTTAGTTGGTACTTGAATGCGCTGAATAATTTGGGCTTTGAGCAGATTGAAGTGATTAATGCTAATACGGCGTTTGTTACCTTTATGGCAGTTAAGCCGGTTTCGTAGTCTTGGGCCGTTCCGGTGCCGGCTATTTGATTCGCTTGCCGACTCGCGTTGCTCGTAAGGTCGCGCTCACTCAAATAGCCGGCACCTGCACTCGTGCTGATAGATTTCACTAACGCACTAATCGAGTCATGATAAGATAACGAGCCATAACATTAGTCAGTGAGATGGCTGATTGCCTGAATAATAAATCGTTACAGTCTAGGGAGATAGCTGCATGAATATCAATGCCAGCATTATTGATCAACGGGTGAACGGCATTGCAGAAGATCATCCTGAATGGTTGCCCGCAGGCAGTGACTTGATTAAGAAGAAAGCAACCGCATTTGTTTTATTGTGTGTATCAACCTGCCTTGAAATTCCAATGGATGAAGCCGCCGAGCTGATTACCGAAGGTGGAAATGATGCCGGTGTTGATGGACTGCATATTGGTGAAGTGGATGATGGCGAGTTCCTGGTCACTATTTTTCAAGGCAAGTACAAAATCAAGAGCCTGACCGGTGATGCTAACTTCCCTGAAAATGGCGTCCAGAAAGCGGTTGATACGGTGCAGGTATTGTTTGACCCTTATCGCACGGTCACCTTAAACGAGAGAATTGCTCCGAAGATTGAAGAAATACGTTCTTTAATTCGCGATGCCTATATTCCTAATGTTCGTATCGTTTTATGCAATAACGGAGCTCGCTGGAATGCTCAGGCGGATAACTGGATTGATCAGGCCAAGAAGGATTACGGCGATAAAGTTGAGTTTATTCATTTCAATCATGATTCGATCGTTAGCTTCCTTCAGCGAAGTAAAAAAGTGGATACCGCACTAACGCTTAGTGGCAAAGCCATCGTTGAGGACATGAATTACATGCGCGTGTTGGTAGGTCGTATTTCTGTGTATGAAATACAGCAGCTATTCAATGAGCATGGCGATAAGCTGCTTGAACGCAATATTCGTCGTTACTTGGGGCTGCATACCAATCGCGTCAATACCGCTATTCACGAGACTTTGTCCGACCCGCAAAAAGCCGATAAATTTTACTTTTTCAACAACGGTATAACCATTGTATGTGACAAGTTTGAGTACAACGCTTTTCAACAAACAGACCATAAAGTCCAACTAAAAAGCCTTCAGGTTATTAACGGTGGCCAAACCTGCAAAACTATTCAGGAAACGCTGAATGATGACTTGCCTGGTTTAACTGGCGAGTCGGCTTATGTCATGGTACGCATCTATCAACTTGCTGAAAGCAATAAAGATTTCGTTCAGGATATGACGTATGCCACCAATAGCCAAAACCCTGTTGATTTACGCGATCTACGTTCAAATGACGATTTACAAAAGCAGCTTGAAATTGGGATTTCTGACCTTGGCTATACCTATAAACGCCAACGTGAGGAAGGTATAACGGGGTCCAGCGTGGTCACTAGCTCTGTTGTAGCAGAGGCTGTTCTGGCTATTTGGCGGCAACAACCGCACCAAGCCAAGTTTCGACGCAAAGAGCATTTCGGTAAGCTGTATGACTCTATTTTTGGTGAGTTAAATGCGGCTCAAGCACTGATCGCTGTGCTGATATTCAGAATGGTTGAAAATGAGCGCAAGCGCCCTGCTTCTGAAACTCCTCCTGACTTCTTGCCATATGCTTCACACTACATCGCTATGTTGATTGGTAAGCACATACTGAGTGACTTGAAGGTCGACTTTAAACAGCTATCACATCGTAACTTTAAAGACTTAGTTCAGCAGTTAGATACTCGGCGTGATTACTATCATCAGTCGGCAATCTCAGCCGTTTCTGTCGCGTTGAAAGCTTGTTATGGTGATCGGGACATTTCATTACAACAACTCTCAGCGACATTCAGACGAGGCGATTTATTAGAGATGCTGGGAGTAAAGCCCTAAGTGGTACCTAACTAACCTCCCACCACCCATCCAGTGAAGGCGTGAGGTATTTGATAGAGCGCGACCTTACGAACGCAGTGAGTCGGCAAGCGAGTCAAATACCTCACGCCGAAACGTCCCCAATAATCCATTGCTGATTTTCGGTTCCGCGTGTTTTACGATGATAGCTGGCAACAGATGCGCCATTCTCCGTATTCTTATCGGTGATATCCAACACATAGCCAGTCGCCCTATTTTCGATAAACACTTGAGTCTCATCATTATCCGCAGGCGTTAACCGCCATTCCTGATGATTATTCGATCGGCGTTTTTGGTCCTCGACAATCACTTTGGCATCATCCTTTTTCAAGGCACCTTCAACAGCTAACACTTGGCCTGTTTCAATGTGCTGGATAAACACAAAGCCTTCTGTTTTATTGGTTGCTTCTAACTTCCAGCGCTGTGAGTGAGCCCGGCTGCTGCGTTCAACGACCAACTCGCCACCATCATTCAGTGCTAACACGAATTGATTCATCGCTGAGCGAATTTTCAGATAGCCTTCTTTAGCTTCAGCAGCCTTCGTGGTTTCAGGCACTTTGCTTGCAGGCTGTTCTGGTGCCTTAGCTTGCTCTTTCTTAATCGGCTCATGCGTAGCTGGCGTCTCCGCACTAGCTGCTTCAACTTCCTTATTACGCTTACGTCTCCAGAATATAAACAGCGCGACAATCAGCAACAACCCTTCCACTATTTGCACAGGCAGATAGTCATACAAAAAGCGAAAACGCTCTTTTAGCGATTCATTAATTTCACCCAAGCTGCTGTCATTTTCACCTAGGCCGCTGTCACCCGCATCAGTGTCAGGCGAGCGGGTAATCACGTCACCCTGCGCCAACTTTCTGTAGTTCGTAACAAAGGTATTCTCATTCCCTTGTATCGCTTTAACACGCTGATTTTTCTCCTGCTCCCAACTATCAACAGGGTCGAGGTTATTCCAAGCGATAAACAGTTTCTTTTGCTGGCTGCTTATCTGCAAATTGTATCGCTCAGCCATGTAAAAATAAGTGCGGGCAATATCTCCCTGTGCGGACTCCGGCGGCTCTGCGGTGCGAGATTTAAACTCAATCTCCATATTCACCGGCTCGCCGTAAGCACGTGGCTCGCCGCTGACTATGCCGTAACTAAAGTTACTGCGGTCGCCGTTTATTTCGCCAATGGCTGGCACCAAATTGTGCATGTCAGCTTCCATCTGGCGAAACTTTTCATTGGATTTTCGGCAGTGTAAACGACCGCCGTCTTGCCAGCATTTCAGCTGATGCCCAAAGTGCCAGGCAGGAACGATGTGTTCCCATTCAATGCGTTCTGAGCGGCTTTTGCTTTTGCGGTATGTAAAGCCGCAGCTACTGGCAACAGGCACAAATTTCTTCTCGTATAAACGATAGCGGCAGCCACTGTAAAAGGCTAATAAGTGGTCGGTATAAACCTCGGTGCCGAGTAAGCGCTTAGAGCGGTCAAAGGAGTACGTGCTTTGTAAGCCAAAGCCTGCTTCATCCAGTGTTGCAACGTCTTCCTCAAAGATATCGCCATCTTGTTCGAGGTACACGGTGCGCTGGTTATCGAGGATGGGCTTGAGTAGCTTGCCACTACTTAAATCATGAAATACCCCACTTTCAGATTCGCCAAATAATGGCATCACGGGGTAATCCTCAGACCAGCTAGCGGTCGAAGATATGAGAATAACAAGCGATATTAAGTAAGCCGGTAGGTGGCTTCGGCGGTGTGTGTAGGTAAACAAAGTAGATTCTATTAGATGGCTTATTAGAGTGGGCTTAGCTTATACCAGAGAAGTGTATAAAACGACCACTTTCCCTCAGACTTAAATCAGCACTCCATTACCAATCTCCGCACCCAATCCAGTGAAGGTGTAAGGCATTTGAATGAGCGCGACCTTACGAACGCAGTGAGTCGGCAAGCGAGTCAAATGCCTTACACCGTAATGGCCAGCGAGTCGGCAAGCGAATCAAATGCCTCTCGCCTGAACGTCCTCAAGGTACCGTTTCAACGTCGCCCCAACAAACCAATCACCTCCGCAAACAGCTCCTGATTCAAACCGCTTTCCAAGTCCACCGTCAAACACTTACGATAAAACGGGCTCAAATCCAGCCCCACACCCAAGCCAAACACCCGAATCTCGCCCCGTTGCTCAACCGCTTCAACCACGGCTTTCAAATGATTATCCAAATAAAACTCATCATTTGCGCGGCTGGTTGCCGTATCCATTGGCGAGCCATCGGAAATCACCACCACCATCTTACGTTTCACATCGCGCGAAGCCAGTCGACCACAAGCCCATTGCAGCGCTTCGCCGTCTAAGCCTTCACGATACAAACTCTGCTTAAACAATGCTGCAATGCCACTTCGCGTACGACGCCAGCTGCTGTCCGCATCTTTAAACACCATATGGCAAGCTTCATTCAGTCGTCCGGGGTGCTCAGGCTGTCCCGCTTTCAGGTAATCTTTAAGTGGCTTGCCGCCGTTCCAGGCGTTAGTGGTAAAGCCTAACACTTCCGTCTCAATCCCTGCCTGTTCCAGTGCCCGCACCATAATATCCACCAGCATCGCGACAGACTCGGTGTGCTGCTTCATAGAGCCGGAGCAGTCGAGCAAAAACGTCAGCGCGCTGTCGGCTTTAGGTACATAACGTTCCCGCAAAAACAACCGACGTTCCGTAGGCGAAGTCAGCAATTGCGACAGACGACGCCCATCTAAATAGCCTTCTTCCTGTCCAAAGTCCCAGCCATCGCGTTGTGGCTCGGCAAACAGTGCCGCCAGTTTGCGGGCCAAACGTGGCACATTAATGCTTTGCTTGGCAATCAGTTCATCAAGCTGCGCGCGGTATTCCCGAAGCTTGGCATCGCGGACTAATTTGACCGCTTTGACTTCACGATCATATTTTGTGGTGAAGACTTGATAGCCCGTTAGCGCATCATCAAACACACGGCTGTGGCCGCTTTTGGCCTGCGCCACGATCTCATCGTCTTCATCATCAAAGTCGAGCAGTAGTTTAAATTTGCTAAGATCGATGGCTTCTTCGTCGCCTTCACGGTTACGCGCGCTGGGGCCTTCGTCAATCGCTTGCATCATGTGGCTAACCAGCTGTGCAATGCGCAACGCGTGCTTGGCGTAGCCTTCCTGATCGTTCACATTCACCATCAGGCCCTTCAGGTCATTACCCATTGAAGGCACTAAACTGGCGCGCATGGATTCGATATGATCTTCGGTCTGCTCGATTACATGCCAGCGGTTTAAGCGGGCCCACACAATTTGCGAAATGGTGTACAGCAAAATGCCGAACTGGCCTTCGGTTAAGCCGGAGCGATAAAACTCCATCGACCAGTCAATAAAGCGCTGCCGTAAATTATGCTTTACGCCGGGAAAGCGATCCGGCGCTAAACTCTCGACGCGGATTTGCTCCAGCAACTCAAAGATCAGTCGCTCAACCGCATCGCTGGGGCAGTATTGATTATGAATATCCGGGCGATGAAACTGATAGCGCAAGGCCATGGCATCACTAATTGCGCGCTGGGCGCTAAAGCCATCCTCGTCGGGATCAGCTTGCAAATGGGCGGCATTAATCGGCAGTTTTTGATTGCCGTTGTACAGCTTGCGCGCTCTGAAGTGCAGCTGCGGCTCACCCGAAACGGCGCGCACGGCAGCACTGCAAAGTGCCTCCATTTTCTCGTGATGCTTAGTGTGTTGCGCTGACTCGGTCATGCTGCTTAGCTACCTGTGCTGCCCGCGTTAGTCGAGCCTTCCGTGTTCTGCATGTCAACCGCATAAGACTCGGGCAGTTCGGCATCAAAACAGCGCTGGTAGTATTCCGCCACCGTGCCACGCTCGGCGTCATCACATTTGTTCAGATACGAGAGTCTAAACGACACGCCCAAGTCACGGAAAATCTCATAGTTCTCCGCCCATGAAATCACCGTGCGTGGCGACATCAGCGTGGATAAATCACCCGCGGCAAAACCATTACGCGTGAGCTCAGCCAAGGCCACCATGCCGCTTAAAATCTTGCGGTCGCGTTCGTTATTCATGGTCTCAACGCGCGCGGCGACAATCTCAACTTCTTCGGCGTGTGGTAAGTAGTTCAGCGTGGTTACGATATTCCAGCGGTCAACCTGTGCGTGGTTTAATAGCTGCGTGCCGTGGTACAAGCCATTCAAATTCCCCAAGCCGACTGTATTCGCCGTGGCAAATAAGCGGAAGTAAGGGTTCGGGCGAATCACCTTATTCTGGTCCAGCAGTGTGAACTTACCATCACGTTCCAAAATGCGCTGAATCACGAACATCACATCCGGGCGACCGGCATCGTATTCATCAAAAATCAACGCGGTCGGGCGCTGCAATGCCCAAGGGATAATCCCTTCCTGAAACTCAGTCACCTGCTTGCCATCGCGCAGCACGATGGTGTCTTTACCCACCAAATCCAAACGGCTGATATGGCCATCCAAGTTCACCCGAGTACATGGCCAATTCAGGCGCGCAGCCACTTGTTCAATATGCGTCGATTTTCCGGTGCCGTGCAAACCTTGCACCATCACCCGGCGGTCTTTCATAAAGCCTGCCAGAATGGCCAGCGTCACGTCGGCATTAAAGCGGTAAGCGCTATCAACTTCCGGGACGTGGGCATCGCGTTCGCTAAATGCCGGTACCATCAGGTCCAAATCGATCCCAAACAAGTCACGAACGGAGACTTGCTGATCCGGTTTCATTTCCAGAATATTTGTCACATTAACCTCGTTTACCGGCCAGCTGGCCAATCATTTGCAGCAAAACTATCGCTGCCCTTGCACCACGGTAACCGTAGCAACGTAATACACATCGTCCGCGCTGCAGCCACGGGATAAATCATTAGCGGGTTGCGCCAATCCCTGTAGCAGCGGGCCGATCGCCTTAGCGCCAGAGAAGCGCTCAACCAGCTTATAGCCGATATTGCCTGCCTCCAGCGATGGGAATACCAAGACATTGGCTTCCCCGTTGACTGCGGAATCTTTCACTTTGCGCGCAGCAATCGCTGGCACAATCGCCGCATCCAACTGCACTTCGCCATCCACACTCAAATCAGGGCGTGCCGCTTTTAGCAAGCGAGTTGCCTCAACCACTTTATCAACCGTGGGGTGCGAGGCGCTGCCTTGGGTAGAGAATGACAGCATCGCGACCTTCGCCGCCTCACCACTTAAGGATTGATAGCTGTTAGCGGCAGCCGAAGCAATGTCTGCCAATTGCGCCGCATCCGGCTCAATCACCAAACCGCAATCAGAAAACACCATGCCACCGGCGCGTGGGTGATGCGGTTGATCCATCACCATCAGGAAGAAGCTGGAGATCATGCTGAATGCTTTATCCACGCCAATGACTTGAATCGCCGTGCGTACCACATCGCCCGTGGTATGAATCGCCCCACTGACTACGCCATCCTGATGCCCTGCTTTCACCAGCAAATTGGCAAACCAAAGCGTTTGGCCCGTCAGCTCGTAAGCCTGCTCAGCCGTCATGCCCTTTTTGGCGCGCAGCTTTTGCAGCAGATCAGCTAGTGGCTGGCGCAATTCCGATTGCAGCGGATTAATTAGCGTAATGCCATCTAGCGATAAGCCCAAGCTTGTAGCCTGCGCGGTAATCACGTCGGTATCACCCAATAGCGTAATGGTGGCGATCTTATCGGCCGTCAGCTTGACCCCTGCGGTGATAATGCGCGCATCCTCACCCTCGGTCAGTACAATGCGACCCGGAGCCGCCTGCGCGCGTGTAATCAGTTGCTGTAAAATGCTCATAAATCTCCTATTACCATTTGGTCGCGCTAGCCATATCCCAATCCTGACGCCATGCTAGTGGTATCGTCTCAGCATCGCGTAAGCAGCCTGGCTCCAAGCGTGGATACAAATCGGCAAAGCTTTTCACAATCTCATTATCAATCCGGCGCATGACATGGCTGGCTTTAATGTCTTCTACCGAGTGCAAGCCACCGGCTTCCAGCAACTCCACCAAGTGGCGAATCATAGCGCCTTGGTAGCGAGCCACACGTTCTGATTTATCAGTCACATCCAGCGCCATGTAGCGATCTGGGTTTTGCGTCGCAATACCGGTTGGGCAGTGGTCGGTGTTACAGCTACGGGATTGAATGCAACCCAGTGCCAACATCATGCCACGTGCAGCATTCACCGTATCGGCACCTAAAGCCATGGTGCGCAACATATGAAACGCTGAGAACACTTTACCGGCTGCAATCAGGCGCATTTTATCGCGCAAGCCAAAGCCAATCAGTGCCGCATTTACAAAGCTCAAGCCTTCACGCATTGGCGTACCGACTGAGTTGGTTAGCTCAACAGGCGATGCACCGGTTCCGCCTTCACCGCCATCCACGGTAATAAAGTCAGGGGTAATGCCGGTTTCAACCATCGCCTTACAGATTGATAAAAACTCGCTCTTGCGGCCAATACACAGCTTAAAACCAACTGGCTTACCGTTGGATAAATCACGCAGCTGCTTCACAAATCTCAACAAACCAGTAGGGTCTGAAAACTCAGTATGGCCAGATGGTGAAATCACATCCTGCCCCATTGGGACTAAGCGAATAATCGAGATTTCTTCAGTTAATTTAGCCGCGGGTAAAATACCGCCGTGGCCGGGTTTTGCGCCCTGTGAGAGTTTAATCTCGATCATTTTTACATTATCAAGGTTGGCTGTTTTTGCGAATAAGTCCGCATCAAAGCCCCCTTTCAGATTGCGACAGCCAAAGTAGCCGGTTCCAATCTGCCAAATTAAATCCCCACCGGGCTCTAAGTGGTATGGGCTCACGCCACCTTCACCGGTGTTGTGGGCAAAGCCGCCTTTTTTAGCGCCACGGTTTAAGGCTTTAATCGCCGTCTGGCTGAGTGAGCCGAAGCTCATTGCAGAGATGTTTAATGGCGAAGCGGCATACGGTTGTTTGCAGTCCGGCCCGCCAAACACCACGCGTAAATTCGTGTCTTCAATGTGCGAAGGTGAAATCGAGTGCGTCATCCACTCATAGCCTTCGCGGTAGGTATCAAATAACGTTCCAAATGGGCGGGTATCGCGCTCACCTTTGGCACGTTGATAAATCAGCGAGCGAAACTCGCGGCTAATCGGGCGACCATCAATATCTGACTCAACAAAGTACTGCTGAATCTCAGGACGGATCGACTCCATGAGGTAACGAATGTGACCAACGACAGGATACAATCGCAGTAAAGAGCGGCGCGTTTGCATCATATCGCGCATGCCAACAATCACCAGTGGTACGATCAGTAACAATAACCAGAGTATCGGTGGCCAGAAAAAGCTAATAAAAACAACGGCCAGCGTGCTGATTACTGAGGTTGCCATGAAGACTGTGCGCACATTCATAGAGTGTTTCCTTTCTTATTTATCATTCGTGCTAATACGTTAGCGAGCAATTTTGGGACTCATTATATTCGCATAGGTGATAAATACACACAGTTAAACACGCCAGTAAGGTACTGGCGTGTCCGGAGGAACTGGGAGCCGCCGGAGAGTCCGACGGTCCCGAGGGGAGTTTTAAACGTAATCTTTGTACTTTTCTAAGTGACGCACAGGCTTAGACAAGGCATCTTTACGGAACGGGTCGCCCAGTTCGCGAGTACACATAATCTCAAGGATCGTGGTCTTGCCTTCTTCCATTTGCTTGCGAACCGCTTCTTTCAGCGCAGGACCAACATCTTCCAGCTTATCAACGGTAACGCCTTCAGCGCCCATTGCACGGCCGATACCTGCAAAGCTTTGGTTTTCCAGCTCACCGGCAACAAAGCGGCGACCGTAGAAATCAACCTGATTCTTTTTCTCAGCACCCCATTGGCGGTTATGGAAAACTACCGCAGTGACTGGAATGTTCTCACGAACACAGGTCATGGTTTCCATCATGCTCATTCCCCATGCGCCGTCACCAGCGTAAGAGATAGCAGGACGGTGAGGCGCTGCAACTTTAGCACCCATAATAGTAGGCAGTGCATAACCACAGTTACCAAAGCTCATTGGTGCGAAGAAGCTGCGTGGCTTCTCAAAGCGCAAGTAGCTGTTAGCCACGGAGTTGATGTTACCGATGTCAGTAGAGACCATTACATCAGCAGGCATTGCTTTTTCCAACTCACGCAGTACTTGGCGTGGGTGTAAGTAGCTGCCTTCTTCTGATGCTTGCTCTTCAATCATATCCAGACTGAAGTCATCATTCTCGTGAATCCATGCATCCAGCTCAGCTTCCCAAGACGCTTTAGTCTCGGTCATGTTAGCTAGGCGCTCAGCTTTAGTGGCATCACAAGCCAACTCTTTATCTGCGATTAGGCGAGAGATGGCGGTTGCTGCTGCCCCTGCGTCACCACAGATACCCACAGAAATTTTCTTAACCAAACCTAACATGCGCGAGTTGCAATCGATCTGAATGATCTTTGCTTCTTTAGGCCAGTAGTCCATGCCGTGCTGTGGCAGTGTACCGAAGGGACCTAAGCGTGTTCCTAAGGCGATCACCACGTCAGCATCCGCCATCAAACGCATTGCTGCTTTTGAACCCTGATAACCTAATGGGCCACACCACTGTGGGTGGCTCGCTGGGAAAGAGTCATTGTGCAGGTAGCTGTTCACAACCGGTGCGCCTAAGCGCTCAGCCAGTGCAATACACTCATCCACTGCGCCACTCATGACCACACCGCCACCAGAAATGATGACTGGGTTTTTGGCTTGTGCGATCAAATCAGCCGCTTCTTGCAGGCTCTTCTCGCCACCAGCGCCACGCTCAATCTTGATTGGCTGTGGAATATCGCATTCGATATCGCCGTAGAAGAAGTCACGTGGAATGTTTAGTTGGGTCGGGCCATTTTCATGCATGGCGATATCAAAGCAGCGACCGGTGAACTCAGCCATACGGCGAGGAACGGTCACGTGCCCTTGATATTTAGTAATGGTTTCGAAGAATGGGAGCTGCTCAGCTTCCTGGAATCCGCCAAGGCCAGTGGTGCCAGCGCCGGTTTCAGGCGTGATACAAACGACCGGGCTGTGAGCCCAATAGGCTGCTGCAATCGCTGTAACGAAGTTCGTAATACCTGGACCATTTTGTGCGATACAAACACCGTGGCGGCCGGATACACGTGCAAAACCATCAGCCATGTGGCCAGCGCCCTGCTCGTGTACAACAGGAATCAAACGGATTCCGGCAGGTGTGAAAATATCCATCGCGTCCATGAACGCTGATCCCATGATGCCGAAAACTTCGGTTACACCATTTGCCACCATTGTTTCTACAAAGGCTTCACTCGGGGTCATTTTTGTCATTGGTTGATTTCCTGTTCTTTAAGAATCGAATAACACAACATGTTCTAAGTGGGGTCGATGGTAAGAAAAGTTGGCCCCATGTGTGTAGAGCCACCCTATAGTTTCTTTGGTGCCAAGTATGCACTTGTTTGTGCCATTTATGAGATCTACCGTCCCAGATATGCGTATTTATAATCGTAATAAAGGCCAATATACTGTGCTGGCGGTGCAGTTTTGTTCATTAATTTCAGGCAGATACTGCGTTATTCTAATTATTAAAGGTTGATTTCATTATGTGGATAGTATTTGCCCTACTCGCGGCGGTTTTTTTCGGTTTGCGGGGAATAATGTATCAATGGACCTCACAGAGAAAAATTAATCGTAACTTATTATTATTTGGCGTTTTTTTTGTTGGCTTTGTAATTAGCCTCTCTAGCGTCATCTTGCTGGACCAACAATGGTATGGATGGGCAGACATAGCGGTGGGTTTAGGCTTGGGCTTTGGCTCTTTTTCCGCGAATGCTTTTTTGCATAAAGGCTTTTCCATTGGCAAGGCGTCGCTAATTGGTATTTTGTCGGGCTTGACGCCTCTGTTTGTGCTGATTTTTGCGTTTCTATTATGGCAAGAAACCTTAACCACACTTCAGTTAATCGCCTTTTTTATTATTTTTGGTGGCTTGTATACCATCCGCTACTCCAACGATATTTCATTCAGCAATCTACAGGGCGCTCAGTGGGGCCTACTCGCCGCATTGTTCTTTGCCTTTAATGACTTACTCGGTAAGCAGTCAACGCTGCTGGAAGCCGATACTTTTGCCACCTTAACCTCGATGTTTGGCTTTGGTAGCTTTCTGTTCGCAATGAGTTGGTTAGTCAAACGCAAAAAAAGTTTAGCGGCTCAAGATGACTCTCAGGCGAATTGGTCGGAGATAAAAACCTTTTCCTGTGGACTGCTGATCGGCCTGACCAATGTCGCTGGTATGGTTGCCATAATCTCGGCTTTTGCATTGGGTAATACCGGCTTGGTTTCTGCGATTACCGGAATGAATATTTTAATTATCCTGTTGTATTCCCGCATTGTTCTAAAAGAGTCTTTTAGCCGTCAGGAGCTTTTAGGGTTAACCACTGCGTTTCTGGGCGTGATTGTGCTGAGGTTGAGTTATTAGCCGCTAGATTAGCTAGCTTGTAAAAATGCAGTCGTAAAAAAAGGCCTCTAGCAATGCTGGAGGCCTTTTTTCATCATTCACGTCATTAAATTCATTATTTAGGACGAATAAACGGCATGTGGCGATTTACATCTTTATATAGCAAATAGCGGAATGGCCCAGGGCCACCGGCATAACAAGATTGTGGGCAGAACGCACGCAGCCACATAAAGTCACCGGCTTCCACTTCCACCCAATCCTGATTTAAGTGATACACCGCCTTCCCTTCCAGCACATACAAACCATGTTCCATGACATGGGTTTCATCAAAAGGAATCACCCCGCCCGGTTGGAACGTTACAATGGTCACGTGCATGTCGTGGCGCATGTCATTCACATCCACAAAGCGCGTGGTAGACCACACATCAAGGTCAGGCATGCTGGTGGGCGCAATGTCATTCTCATTGGCCACAAACGCTTCAGGCACATCTAAGCCTTCCACAAACTGATAGGCTTTACGTACCCAATGGAACTTAACCAGCTTGTCGCCGTGATTGCGAATGGTCCAGTTGCAGCTGGGTGGCAGGAAGGCATAGCCACCTTCGACCAAGTGATGTTGCTCGCCTTCAATGGTGATATCCATCTCACCTTCGACCACAAACAACACCCCTTCAGCGGCCTTATCCAACTCCGGCTTTTCAGAACCACCACCGGGTAATACTTCGACAATGTACTGAGAAAACGTTTCTGCAAAACCGCTCAAGGGGCGAGCGATCACCCACATGCGCATATTGTCCCAAAACGGGAGTGTGCTGGTGACAATGTCGGTAAACACACGTCGTGGAATAATGGCATAGGCCTCGGTCATCACCGCACGATCGGTGAGTAACTGAGTCTGCGGTGGCAAGCCACCACGTGGTGCATAGTAAGTATTCTTACTGCTCATAATCTATCGTCCTACATATTGGCAATTTAAGGGACTAAAGCAATCAATGTTTAGTGTCCATACAATGGTACCAGCATCACCGGAATGCTGGATAGATGAACCACTTGTTTTGACACACTACCGATGATTGCTCGGGAGCGCCCTTTTTGGTGCATCCCCATTATAATCATATCGCAGTTTAGCCCCTTGGCACGTTTTAAGATTGCCTCTGCCGGATGCGCCTGAGCAATGACCTCAATTGAGGCCACCGTCTCTCTAGGATCAGGTGCGCCCTCCGGCACGTTGGCCATCAGCTTATCCATCCGTTGCTTCAATAAATCATTGGCGCGTTGGGTCCTTTGCTTCTCAAAATCCTGACGGTTGGTAAAGTCATCAAGATAGGTTTCAATAGTCATCAATGCGTCATTAGACAAAGGCTCAGCCACATGCAATATGTGCAGCTTAGCCCCCGTTTGCTGAGCGAGGGATAAGGCATGGCAGGCGGCAAATGAGGTCTCATCTGCCAAGCCGGTGCAATACAGTATATTTTCGTATTTTTGTAGCATTCTAAATACTCCTTATAAGGGATTAGCCACTAGGCTAATATCCCAATAAACCGGGTAAAAACAGCGAGATACTGGGCACGTACGCAATAATAAAGATGGCTACCACTGCCGCAAAGGCAAACGGCAAGGCCTTCATAGAAATATCTTCGATACTGGCATTACTGATACCCGAAGCCACAAACAGATTTTCACCCAATGGCGGTGTCTGGAAGCCAATCGCTAGGGTTGCCACCATGACTACACCGAAGTGCACCGGATCAACGCCCAAGTTATACATAATCGGCAGTAACACCGGCGTCAGAATCATAATCGTCGCTAGTGTTTCCATAAACATGCCCACAAACAACAGGAAGGCAATAATCAAGGCCCAGATCAGGTACATATTGCTAGTGAAGTCTAATAAGGCCTCCGCCACAATGCCCGGAATCTGATTCTCAACCAGCAAGCGACCAAACACCGTTGCGGTAAACAGAATTAACAGCACGCGTCCGGTAATCCAGGTAGTGGTTTCCAGTGCTCTGAAAATGTGTTTTATCTTCAGCTCGCGATGGATAAACAGGCCCACAAATAGCGTGTAGAAAATCGCAACTACCGCAGACTCGGTTGGCGTAAAGAAGCCGGTATAGATACCACCCAGAATTAACAGCGGTGCCATCAATGACCAGAATCCGGTTTTAATCGCCTTGCGCTTAGTGCCCGGCACTTTAGGCGTGTCGTCACCGGTATAGCCCATTTTACGGCAACGAATATAGTTAAGAATCAGGATCGTGGTCGCAATCAAAAACGCCGGTAAAAAGCCTGCAATAAACAGCTTTGGAATCGACAAAGACTGGAATTCACCAAACTTCTCAACTGCCTCCGGTGGTGGCCGCATCCCCATACCGGCTACCCCAAAGATAACCATAGGAATCGATGGAGGAATAATAATACCCAAGCCGCCGGATGAGGCTGTAACCGCTGAGGCATAGCCATTGCTGTAGCCGCGCTGGACCATTGCCGGAATCATCAACATACCGACCGCCGCTGTGGTGGCAGGGCCAGAGCCTGAAATCGCACCAAAGAACACGCAGGCAAATACCGTGGCAGCGCCCAAGCCGCCGGTAAACGAGCCGGTAAACGACTCGGCAATCCCCACGAGCCGTTTGGAGATACCCGCTGCTTCCATGAGCGCACCGGCCAAAATAAAGGCAGGCAATGCCATTAACGGAAAAGCACCCACCGAGGTAAAGGCAATTTGTACAAACTTAATCGGGTTTTCATCAAGATATAAAAAGGCTGCCATCGCCGCCACACCGAGAGACACGGTAATAGGCGCACCAATGATCAGCAGGATAATAAAAGAGCCAAATAAAACTGAAACTATCGTCGCTTCCATGGTGATTCCTTAGTGCTTAGCCGGGGCTGGTTTTGTTTCAGAGTCACTATCGCCAACCATTAGTTTGGCGGAGCGTTCCATCTCATCGGCATCCGGGTCTTTAAACTCAACGCCGGCAAAAAACTTGAGGTAGTTCACCTGAATAATGCGGATCGACATCAGCGTGAAGGCGATCGGGAGAATCAGGTAGATGTACTTCATTTGAATGCCCAGCGTCTGCGACTTCCAGAAAGCATTCATTTTGTTAAACACAAAGTCAGAGCTTAGGTACACGAAATACAGGTTGAAGCAGAGCCAGATAAAATCCGCGACCAGCAGCGAAATCGTTTCGACCAGCTTCGGAAACAGTTTGAATTGAAACGTTACCCGGTTATGGGCGGCTTTACGCGTGGCATGGCTGGCACCAAAGTAGGCAAACCAAACAAACATGTACGTGGCTAATTCATCACCCCAAGGTATGGTGTGTTGAAAAAATTCGCGGGATAGGATCTGAGCAAATAATAAGGTGATAAAAAAGCTCAGCAGGAATCGACACACATAACTTTCAAAGTTGTCGAAGAAATTTTTCATGACACTTCCAACACTCATGTCATTGGCCCTCGTTGTCAAATTGCAGATACAAAAAAGGCACTTTAGCGGCTACGCCAAAGTGCCCGGAGGAGTCAGACGATTATCGTCCTAGCAGCTTCAGTACCGCGTCTACGCGCTCTTTGCCACCCACACTTTCGTAGTAAGCTGGCCAAACTTCTGAGGTTGCTTTTTCAATCCACTCAGCTTCGCCGCCTTCTGGGTCAGAGATTTCCATGCCCTTCTCGACCAGTTCTTTCTTGATGCGATCTTCCGTGTCTTTCAGGAATTGCTCACTGTGCAGCGTTGCTGCTTCGCCCGCTTCCAAGATGGCTGTCTGAACGTCTTCATCTAAGTCCTGGAATACCGACTCACTTACCACCAATGGCTCCAAAGAGAACAGGTAACGAATGTTAGTTACGTACTTTTGGACTTCGTTAAACTTCATTGAGCTGATGGTCAGGTAAGGATTATCCTGCCCATCTACAACCCCTTGTTGGAGCGCTGTGAAAGTCTCAGACCACGCCATTGGTGTGGCGTTAATGCCCCAAGCTTTGTACGTCGCCAGCATGATTTCATTCTTAGGTACGCGGATAACCAAACCTTGCAGATCTTCCAGCTTGGTCACTGGCTTTTTAGAGTTGGTCAGTACGCGAAAACCGGTGTAAGACCAACCCACGATACGGATACCCGCATCTTGAATCGTGCTTTCAGTCAGCGCTTTACCCACTTCGCCGCGAGTCAGCTTTACTGCATCATCCAAGCTCTGAATCATGTATGGAAGCGTTAGCAGACCTGTCTTCGGTGAAAACGGTGTGATGTTGTTGATTGCCAGCAAAGAGAAATCCAATGTACCGATTGCCGCTTCGTTAACCGTGTCTTGCTCGCTACCTAACTGGCCGTTAGGGAACATTGCGATTTTGTGCTTGCCACCTGTTTTTTCAGCGAAGATTTCAGAGAACTTAGATCCAAGCTCATACTGGGCGCTGCCCTCTGCATCGCCGAGTGCCATTTTGAATGTTTTGGCGTTAGCTACCGGGAAAATTAACATCGCGCTGACTAAAGCCGTTGAGGTTAGCAGCTTGGTATTTAACTTCATTTGTCTCTCCATAGGTGTGTGGTTTTTGGCTTACCCTTTCTACGGTAAACGTCAATTTGAGCGCCGGATAGGGCCAGTTTTTTTGTAGTTTTGAGGCCAGAGCGCTAATTGAGAAAATGCGCAACCGTAGTGCATTTCACCAAAATGGTGCACTAAAAAGGGCACTGGAGAAGTGCCCTTTTTCAGGTGTTTTTTAAGCTGATTTGCCGCCTCTGTGCAGCCGCAAAATGACTAGCTGTGATCTCGTAAATAATGCGAAATCATGAGAATTCCCGCTTCAATTTTACCCACCGGAATCGAGGCAAAGCCTAGGCGGAAGTAATTTGTTGGTGCATCCTGCCCCATAAAAAAAACACTGCCGATTTCGATAACGACACCCTTCTGTTCCAGCGCGGTGGCCATCTTATCGACATCCAGCGAACTTGGCCCTTCCAGCCAGAAGGAAGACCCCCCAAAATTGGGCACACACTTAAGCATCGGCAAGTGCGTTTCGATCGCCGCATTCATCGCTTTCCAGCGTTCTTTGTAGATGGTGTGCAAGCGGCCAATCATCTTGTCGTAATGCCCAAGGCTGATAAATAACGCGGCTGCCCGTTGGTTATTGGCCGGTGCATGGCGGTACATTAACCGGCGCAATGCTCGCGCTTCATGAATCATTTTGGCAGGCGCAACCATATAGCCCAAGCGCAAGCCCGGCGCGAAGGTTTTAGAGGTACTGCCGACATAAATAACCTGATCAGAATTTCGCAGGCTTTTGAGGGCCGGTTGAGGTTCGTGTTTGAAGTTAGACTCGGCTTCAAAGTCATCCTCGATGATCACAATGCCATGCTCTGCGGCCGTAGCTAACAGCGCTCTGCGCCGTGGCTCGCTCATGGTTACGCCGCTGGGTACTTGATGGCTTGGGGTAATGTAAATCACATCGCAGCTTTTGAGTGCGTCATTAATCACCACGCCCTCTTCGTCAACATCTAACGCCGCCAAGTTTCTGGTTTTTAAACACATAATATTGCGCACGTCAGGGTAACCCGGATTTTCAATCCCGACTTTGGTATTTTCACCCACCAGCAAGCTGGCAATCAGGTACAGGGCATTTTGCGCTCCCAGCGTGACCATAATATTCTCAGGGCGCGTCCAAATTCCCCGCCGTGGCAATACGCGTTTTTGGATCTGCTCGATCAGTAAAGGGTCATCCTCATCCACCTGATCAGTCGCCCACTGGCGCATCTCCGCTACATTCAACGAGTAATGTACGCACTCACGCCACTCGTGAATGGGGATTAGATTAAAGTCCAGCTGCCCGAAAATAAAAGGATAGGGATAATCCTTCCAGTTTTTATTCTTGCGGATATTGCGCTGCAGTGAGGGCTGCTTGAGCAGCAGCCGTTCGCACCAGGCGGGCATCTGTTCGAGCTCACGGCCATCTTCATGGCGTGGCTTATCAATGCGGTCCTGATACACCTGCGGATTGATAAAGAAGCCCTTACGCTCGCGTGAGTCCAGAAAACCCTCATCCACCAAATGCTGGTACGCCAATACCACCGTATTGCGCGCAACATTCAGGTCTTTAGCTAGCTCACGAGATGACGGCAATGGCTTTTCCATCTCCAGCAGGCGTTCCAGCGCTGCATTGACAATGGCTTCCCGTATCTGAATTTGTAAACTCTTACTGCTATCTCGGTCGAGTTTAATCAGGCGATTCCACAGACTTTTCAAGAGGCTTCCTTCTCTGGTGAACGGTTAATAGCAATGAGTGAGTATAGCATCCGAAAAACGGCAAGCTGCACAAAAAAACAGGCGCAGGAAACTTAATTCCTGCGCCCAAAGCTACTCACTCAAAAGGAAGAGGTGAGATTAGTGGAACCTGCTATTTACAAAACAATTTTAGCCAATGCTGTATCTATTGCAGAGACGATCTCATCCGCATCGTCACGCGTACAAATCAACGCCGGGCTCAAGCACAAGGTGTTGTTGAAGGTTTCAAAGCTGCGGTTAGTGCGGCCAATCATCACGCCATCTTGCATACAGCTGGCCACGACGCCTGCCGTAACCGACTCATCAACCGGCTCTTTGGTCACGCGATCTTTAACCAACTCAAGCCCCATAAACAGACCTTTACCACGTACATCACCAATGACCGGATACTTATCCTGAAGCTCATGGAAGCGTTCCATAAAGTACTCGCCCATCGCTGTAACATTATCCAGCAGCTTCTCGTTTTCGATAATCTTTAGGTTTTCCAGTGCCGCCGCTGGGCCAGCCGTACAGCCACCAAAAGTACTGATATCGCGGAAGTAATGCATCTTATCTTCAGGCGCAGATAGGAACTGCTTAAACAGGTCTTCAGTGGTTGCTGTGACCGAGATCGCTGCATAGCCACTCGCCACGCCCTTTGCCATGGTTACGATATCTGGCTTCACACCGTAATGCTGATAACCGAACCACTTACCAGTACGGCCCAGACCACACACCACTTCATCGATATGGATCAGTACGCCGTACTTCTCACAAATTTCCTGAACGGTTTCAAAATACCCTTCTGGCGGGGTAATCACACCACCACCGGCGGTGATTGGCTCCAATACGATAGAGCCCACGGTATCTGGCCCTTCACGCAGAATAACCTTTTCAATTTCACGCGCAGCCTGCACACCAAAATCAGGATCATCGCCGTTTGGTGAGCGATACGCCATGCAATGTGGTACTTCCACAAAGCCAGGAGTAAAAGGTCCGTATTGATCTTTACGTTGTGACTGACCGGTTGAGCTTAGCGCAGTAATCGTGGTGCCATGATAATCACGGTCACGGTATAGAATTTTGTGCTTCTTGCCGTCATTGTTAAGCGCTGCCAGTTGGCGAACCAGCTTATAGGCTTTCTCATTGGCTTCAGAGCCAGAGTTAGAATAGTAAACGCGGGATAAGCCCGGCATTTTGCTAATCAGCTTTTCTGCAAAGTTACCGCCCGGAATATTACCTGCTGAGTTGGCAAAGTAGTTCATCTTAAGGATTTGGTCATAAACTGCTTTAGCGATCGACTCGCGGCCGTAGCCCACGTTAACCGTCCACACGCCACCAGATACGGCATCCAGATATTCACGACCATTTGCATCCCAAACACGCATGCCCTTCCCTTCAACCACCATCATTGGCGCTTTGCCATCTAAAGGTTGATGTTGAGTTAAGTGATGCCAAACGTGTGCGCCATCTCCGGAGATAGCCGACTGAGTTTCTAAGTCCTGTCTTTGTTCTGTCATGTGAATACCCTCTGAGAAGCGTCATAAATAGTGTGATTACAGCATAGCCCCAGCTCAAGGGCGCACCATAGAACCAGCGCAAGTCAACCCTATGGGCCAATGATTGCTAAACCGACGGTTTAGAAAATATTCGCTTATTCCGTGGCCAAAACCAGCTGTTGTAATGCACAAATACAGAGCCAGAATGCGCTACTTTAGTGCGCCTGATAACAAAGCTTAAAACGACCAAATGGCCGCTTAAAAATACCCAATTCAACTCTGTTGAGGCCGTTTTTCAAATAGTATTTATTGATTATTTTCAGTTAGATAGGTGTTTTTTTGAGTGTCATTATTGCAACACTGTAAAGTACTTTTATGTTCAATACTTAGCGCTTAGCTCAAGCCACTAATTCATCATCATGGTGCAGTGCACACACCAAGACCCTTTTCAGATTTGGCAAAAGCGCAAAAGTGGCACCACCAAAACCAGCGCGTGGCCCTAAAAAACTTGTAATCCTCACCCCCATACTCGCGGCTTTAATTAACCCAGATAAGTAATAGGTGAGCTATGTCTTTAGATTCTATATGGATTTTTTTAGTCCCGATCGTTGTTATTGCTGGCGTGGTGCGTGGCTATGCCGGGTTTGGTTTTGCCGCCGTCGCTGTCGTCTGCATGAACTTCTTATTAGATCCACAGCAAAGTATCCCCGTGATTGTGGGCTTGGATCTGTTATGTAGTGCGCCTTTATTACGTCAGGCAGTTGATCAGGCGGATATGCCAACCTTTAAACTGCTCACACTGGGTTCCATACTGGGCATTCCGGTGGGCCTTGCGCTCTTGTTAGTAGTGCCAAGCGAAATGCTTAAATTAGGTATCTGCGTATTAATTCTGGTGTTTGCTTTGTTGCTGGCCTTTGATGTGCGCTTTCGTGGTACCGAGACCGCCAGAACGAAACTGGGCTTTGGTATTTTCGCCGGTGCCGGAACCTCTGGCTCCTCCGTCGGTGGGCCAATCATCGTGTGTTACATGTTATCCAGCCAACTGAGTTCTTCTGCTCAGCGCGCAACCATGATTATGTTTTTTGTAGTGAGTGAAATGATTGCGCTTGTCGCACTGTTTAGCGGCGGCTTGGTCGATTTTGAAGTCGTGAAAATGACTTTAATCTTATTAGTACCGACCTTAATTGGTGTACGTGTTGGTCAAGCGCTGTTTAACCGCAAGCCACCCGCTTCGTTAAAGCAATTCGCGCTACCCCTCATGTTTATGATCGCGGTGCTGGGCATTAGCGCAACGGCCGGCTCATAAAACGATAGCTATCTATAAGGACCCCATGACATGACGACTCCACATGCAATGACGACCCATCCGGCGCTGCTTGGCTCACTAAGCTCAACGGCACCGGCTGAGCAAATCATAAACTTCAGCCCTGGCCCAACGTCCTTACCAAAAGAAGTAGAAGCCAAGATCGCCGATATTTTCAATACAACTGGCCTTACCTCTTTGGCGATATCCCACCGTGCCCCTGAGTTTCTGGCGATACTGGAGCATGCCATTGCCAGCACCCGCAAGGTGATGAAAATCCCCGATGACTATGAGATCCTATTCACGCATGGTGGTGGTCACGGTCAGTTTGCCGCATTGCCTTTAAACCTCTGCCACAACCCCTCAGATATCGCGACCTATGTGGTTAATGGCACATGGTCTATCCGCGGACGCGATGAAGCGTCGCGCTATTGCACCGTTCAAACCATTGATGGCAGCGACCCTGAAACGGGTGATTTCACGCACTTCCCTGAGCTAATCGAAGCGGATATCGACCCTAACAGCAAATACCTCTACGTTTGCTCCAATGAAACCGTCAACGGCATTGAACTGCACCGCCTGCCCAAACTGCCAGAGTCGCGCAAGCATATCCCGCTGGTAGTGGATGCCAGCTCAGACTTCTCAACCAAACCCATCGACTGGCAAGGTAGCAATGTCGGCGTATTGTTTGCCTGCGCCTCCAAGAACATCGGCCATCCCGGTTTAACCATGACGATCATCCGCAAAGACTTGCTGGGTGAAGGCAAAGCCTCTCCCCTGTGCCCCGGCGTATTCAACTACACCACCAACAGCGACGCGGGCAACCTCTGGAATACTCCGGCGACGTTTAATATTGAAGTAGTTGGTATTGTGATGGACTGGTTGGATAGCCATGGCGGCATTGCCGAGAACGAGCACCGCTCAATCGCTAAAGCCAAACAGCTTTACGAGGTAATCGATAACTCCAATGGCTTTTATGGCACGCCAGTGGCTAACAAGGCCATCAGAAGCCGCATGAATGTGCCCTTTAATGTCAAAGGCGGCGATGAGGAGCTGACCAATAAATTTCTGATTGAAAGCTGGGAACAAGGCATGATCGGCCTGCGTACCCTCACCCCATTTGGCGTTGGCGACTACCTGCGGGCCAGTTTGTACAATGGCGTGACCGAAGAAAATGCAGCCACCCTTGCTGAGTTTATGCGTCGTTTTGCCAGAGAAAACGCCTAACCAATAACCCCGCAATGCGTCAGTGCTTCAATAGTAGGTATTAACCGGTAATATGCGCTAGAATTCCCAGCCTCACCCGCTAATTTCAACGCCACGCATGGCATCAGGATAATAACACCATGAAGCATTTGCCCATCTTCGTCAGTATTCGAAACAAACCCTGCGTGGTAATTGGTGGAGGCCCAGTCGCCAGCCGCAAAGTTGCCAGCTTAATCGAGTCCGGTGCCATTATTACCGTCGTGTCGCCTGAGATTAGCAGCGAATTGCGCCAGCATGTTGAGAATGGCCTGCTCACTCACCTGCCACGCAAGTTTGAAAGCAGCGATTTAGACGGAGCTTTTTTAGTCTTCGTCGCCACCGACAACCGCCAAGTAAATGCCGATATCGCCAAACTGGCCGACGCTCGCCAGCAACTGGTGAATATCGCCGACGCACCGGATGATTGCAGCTTTGTACTGCCCTCCGTGCTCGACCGCTCGCCTGTGGTGATTGCCGTATCCACCGGTGGCGCATCGCCCGTACTCGCCCGTCAGCTACGCATGCAGCTGGAAAGCATGATCCCCGCCGCCACCGGACGCTTGGCGCGCATTACCGAAGAATACCGCGAGAAGGTCAAACAATTCTTCCCCAAGCAACCGCAGCGCAAACAGTTTTGGGAAAACGCCCTCAAAGGCTCCGTTTCTGAACTGGTGTATGCCGGACAGGAAGAAAGCGCCCGCTCACGCTTAGATGAAATGCTGGAACAAGGCCTAGACACCAGCCCAATGGGCGAAGTGTATCTGGTTGGCGCTGGCCCCGGCGACCCGGATCTGCTGACCTTCAAAGCTGTGCGCCTCATGCAGCTGGCGGATGTGATGGTGTATGACCGACTGGTCTCGCAACCGATTTTAGATATGGCCAACCCAGAAGCCGAGCGCCTGTATGTCGGCAAGCAAAAGGATGACCACGCCGTTCCGCAAGACAAGATTAACGACCTGCTGGTGAACTTGGCCAAACAAGGCAAACGCGTACTGCGCTTAAAAGGTGGCGACCCGTTTATCTTTGGGCGCGGCGGCGAAGAAATTGAAACCCTGTCTGAAAATGGCGTGCCGTTTCAGGTCGTGCCAGCAGTCACAGCGGCCTCTGGCTGTGCGGCTTATGCTGGCATCCCCCTTACTCATCGCGACTATGCGCAATCGGTGACCTTTGCCACTGGCCACCTAAAAGATGGCAGTATTAATCTGAACTGGGAACAACTCACCCAGAAAAACCACACGCTGGTGTTCTACATGGGCTTGAGTGGCATTTCAGAAATCAGTCGCCAACTGCAAGCGCATGGTATGTCACCGGATATGCCCGCCGCACTGATTGAAAAAGGCACCACCCGCCATCAACGCGTGCATGTCGCCACACTGGCCACCCTGCCTGAAAAAGTGATTGAAAGCGGCGTACGTGCCCCGACGCTGACCATTATCGGTGAAGTGGTGAAGCTGCACGACAAACTGCACTGGTACGAGCCAGAGCGCCACGTAAAAGACACTGATTTCAGCCTGCATCAATCCAAAGGATAATATGCAAGAAACCAAAATACTGATTCAGGATGCCTTTAAGCCTGATATCGCCAGCGAATTGGCGTCCGGCAGCAGCTGCTCAGACTCCGAGCCATTTGCCCTGCAAGCGCTGGATGACAGCATGGAGCCGGAATTTGCATCCGGCTGCATTATCATTATCGACCCCACCGGCCACGCCAAAGATGGCGCGTATGTGTTTGCTAAGGATAATGAGGGTGAGTATATCTTCCGGCAGCTGCGGATAGTGGATGAGCGTTATTATCTTGCGCCGCTCAATGACCTGTATGACACGATTGAGATTAGCGGCATTGGGCAGGTTGAAGGCGTGATAACTCAGCGCGCTGGCAAGCGGCGGAGTTATCATAAGAGTTATTATTGATGGTTAAAGCTGTTTACAGAGCGCTGGCATTCGCCTCCGCACACTCAGCCACAAACGTGGTTAGCTCATCACCTTGTAATTCGTCTTCCATTGCTATTTCGTTGCAAGTCTCCATAACGTCGTCTAACTCATCTTCACTCATTTCATAAGCGAGAGGAACCTCATCAGAATCAGTATTCTCTGCATAGGCAAGCACAGAAAAAGAGCAGCATAGCGTCACGCAAAGTAACGCGAAAGAGAATTTATTTTTCATATTATTAGCTTCCAACATTGTTAGTTTTATTTTTTCGGAAAAGGATTTTTACACGTAAATTTAGCAACAATACAACGATAAAAATTTGTTGTGACGATCACTATTTTTTATATATAGGTCTCGCCTAGAGATCCATCAGCTGCTTCATTGGTATGAATAACCGAATGGCCGAATCTCTCTCACTTTTAAGCGGCTGAAAGCCACTAAAGCGCTCGTAAAATGCAAGCGCATCTTCATCAAGCACATCAAGAATTACCCCTATTCCTGCAACCTTCCCGCCTTGCGATAATTTGGCACAACGCCGTAATGCATTGATAAGTGTTGCCGTTCCTAACTTCTGCGCTTTGCAGTTTTTGTCTACGGCCAACTGAGCTAGCATAAATACCGGTAAGGGATAGTTTGGATACCGTTTTGCGGTATCGTCCGGCAAGTTGTAACGCTCTATATGGCATACGCTTAAAGTAAAGTAAGCACAAATCGGTTTTTTCTGGCCTTTAGGTATTCCCGCTGCAGGTAACACCCAAGTGAAGTTGAGCTTTGACTTCATACCTTGTGTTGCATTGCGTTGGATGAAAGTATTTAACGAGTCCTTACCGCAGTCAAACGTACTTCGGTCATGACTTGCTTTATCCAGTGCGACGAATCGCTTAAGATGCTGCACTAGTGGATGCCTAGCTCATCGGTGACTCGAGCGGCTTCACGTAACTCATCGCTAGGTTTGCTATCTTTCATACAGGCTTCAAAGAAATCATCAAATGCTTCATTACTGAGCACTAATTTTTCGTGGGCTTCTAAGACCTGACGCGTTTTTTCACGGAGAGCCTGAGTAATGAAGTCACTTAAACTGCGAGCACCAGTCAATGCTGCTGCACGTTCCACTTCTTCGCGTAGCTGAGGGTCTATCCGCATATCTAATCGAGCAGTTGCTGCCATGATTGAGTCCCTGTTGTTTGTTTTCGTTATTGTACTCCATTTTTACGTACATTTTGAAATTGTATTGATAGCGTGTGAGTTTAGTGGTGATTACAGGGCCACTAGGGAACTGTTCTAGGCTATCAACATATAGAGCTATATAATCCGAAGATTGATTGAATCACTTTAAAAGTGCTTTTACTAACAATTGCGCCTTGCTTCGACATGGGCACAGCATAAGGAATACCATGAACAAACAACAACTGGCCGCAAAAATCTGGGAATCAGCCAACCAGATGCGTTCAAAAATTGAAGCAAACGAATACAAAGATTACATATTAGGTTTCATTTTTTACAAGTATCTAAGCGACCAATTAGTGCAGTTTGTCACCAAAGAGGGCATGACAGAAGAAGATATTAAAGCCCTGAGCGAAGCTGACCCCGACACGGTGAAATACATCCAAGACAACTTGGGCTACTTTATTGCTTACGATAATTTGTTTTCAACGTGGATTGACCCAGCGTTTGACTTTGACGAATCCAACGTGCGCGATGCGCTTTCGGCCTTTAGCCGCTTGATTTCACCCACCTACAAAAAACTGTTTCAAGACATTTTCACCACCCTAGAAACGGGCTTAAGCAAACTCGGTGAAAGCGCTGGCAAACGCACCAAAGCCATTAGCGACTTGCTGCACCTGATTAAAAGCATCCCCATGAATAGCCAGCAAGGCTACGATGTGCTGGGCTACATTTACGAATATCTGATTGAAAAATTTGCTGCCAATGCTGGTAAAAAAGCCGGTGAGTTTTACACCCCGCACGAAGTCTCGGTGCTCATGTCGCACATCATCGCCCACGAGCTAAAACACAAAGACACCATAGAAATTTACGACCCAACCTCGGGCTCGGGCTCGTTACTAATCAACATTGGTGAGGCGGTCGAAAAATACGCCAAAAACAAGGATAGCATTACCTATTATGCCCAAGAACTAAAAGTCAATACCTATAACCTTACCCGTATGAACTTGATCATGCGCGGCATTAAAGCCAACAACATCAAAACCCGTAACGGCGACACTTTAGAAGACGATTGGCCGTACTTTGATGAGAGCGATCCACTAGGCACGTATCAGGCACTTTATGTAGATGCTGTTGTTTCCAACCCGCCATATTCACTACCTTGGGATCCAAGCTTTAAAGACAGTGACCCACGTTATTCTCGTTTTGGCTTGGCACCCAAAACCAAAGCCGACTTTGCCTTTTTGCTGCACGACCTTTACCACCTAAAACCCGACGGCATTATGACCATCGTCTTGCCCCACGGCGTGCTCTTTAGGGGCGGCGAAGAAGGGCAAATTCGTAAGCAACTGATTGAGAACGACCACATCGATGCGATTATCGGCTTACCCGCCAATATCTTTTTTGGCACCGGCATTCCCACCGTCATTTTAGTGCTCAAGCAAAAACGACAAAATAATGATGTGCTTGTGGTTGATGCCTCCAAACACTTTTTAAAAGAAGGTAAAAACAACAAACTGCAAGCCAGCGACATCAAGCGCATTACCGATGCCGTCATTCACCGCGAAAGCATCGACACATTCTCGCAGCTGGTCAGCAAGCAAACCCTGCGGGACAACGGCTACAACCTTAATATACCGCGCTATGTAGACTCTTCCGCTGCAGCCCAAAGCTGGGATTTACACGCCACCATGCTCGGCGGCATACCCAACAGCGAAATTGCCAACCTACAACACTATTGGCAAACCCTGCCGCAACTGCACGCCGCCTTGTTTAAAGCAAAATCGGCAGCCTACAGCGAGCTTGCCATTAGTAAAGATGCAGTAAACGCCACCATTACTCAACACCCGCAAGTGGTTGAATTTATTGCCAGCTACAACCAAGCCTTTGAGGGCAGCAACGGCAACAGCAGCTTTGCTGAAAGCCTAAACACCCAACTCATACAAAACTGGCAAGGCCTTAAGCGCAACCAAACCGAGGCCACATTAAGCGCTGAGCTATTTACCCGTTTAGCCCCCATTGCCTTAATCGATAGATACCAAGCCTATCAATACCTAAACAACCAATGGCAAATCATCAGCGCCGATTTAGAAATGATGCAAACCGAAGGCTTTGCCGCCACTAAACAAGTGGATGCCAATATCGTGATAAAAAAGAAAAACGGCAAAGACGCCGAAGTACAAGACGGCTGGAAAGGCCACATACTGCCCTTTGACTTAGTGCAACAAACTCACCTAAGTGATGACGTACAAGCCTTAGCCGCTAAAGAAACCCGCCTGGCAGAAATCGCCAGCACACTGGAAGAAACTCTCGAATCACTCAGCGACGAAGACAAAGAACAAGACACCGTAAAAGACAGTAAAGATGGCTTTGTCAATCCCGAAGTGGCCAAAGCGGCGAAGACTTTCTTAAAAGAACAAAAAGACAATAAGGTTAAATTTGCCGAAGACAGCCCAGAGCCAGAAAGCAGCTATAAGGCCAAAATCATTCGCGCGAATAAATTAATCGACGAAGAAAAAGCCCTAAAAAAAGCGGTAAAAGACGCACAAATCGCCCTGCACCTCTTAACCAAAACCACAATAGAAAGTTTGACCGACGAGCAAGTGAATGAAATGCTGCACCTAAAGTGGATCACGCCATTAAGCCTTGAGCTCGCCGCCATGCCAAGCGCCGTCATCACACAGCTTACCAGCCAAGTGCAGCGGCTGGCCGATAAATACGCCGTCACCTACTCGCAAGTGGCTAACGAGATAAAAACCACCGAGCAAGAACTGGCACACATGATGGGCGAACTCACTGGTAATGAGTTTGATCTGCAAGGCTTGAGTGAGCTGACCAGCTTGTTAAAGGGCGAATAATATGAGTGTGGATAACAAGATTCCGGAAATTCGCTTTGAAGGGTTTAGTGGGGAGTGGGAAGAGAAGGCAATGCTTAACTGCTCGTCAAAGATTGGCGATGGACTACATGGGACTCCTACATACACTGACAATACGGGAGTCTATTTTATTAATGGTAATAATTTAGTTTCTGGTTCTATTGAAATAACAAATGATACGAAACAAGTGGAGAGAAGTGAGCAATCTAAGGATGATCTTTCGTTAGATTTCAATACTATACTTCTGTCAATTAATGGAACTATAGGTAACTTGGCTTGGTATCAAGGTCAAAGTGTTATGTTAGGAAAAAGCGTAGCCTTTATTACATTAGAGAATTGTGATAATCGTTACATGTATTCTTACCTGCAAACAGAAAGAATTCAAAATTACTTTTTAAATAGTTTAACCGGCTCAACTATTAAAAACCTAGGACTTAAGGCTATTCGGGAATCTAAGGTTTTATTGCCCGTTGAAAAACAAGAACAAACCGCCATCGGCAACACCTTCCAAAAACTCGACAGCCTAATCAACCAACACCAGCAAAAGCACGACAAGCTCAGCAACATTAAAAAAGCCATGCTGGAAAAGATGTTCCCCAAACAAGGTAAAACCATCCCAGAAATCCGGTTTAAGGGGTTTAGTGGGGGGTGGGAGGTGAAGGTACTAGGTACAGATGTCGCTGAAATTATCGGAGGGGGGACGCCCAGTACCTCTATTACAGATTTTTGGAATGGTGATATTGATTGGTACTCACCTACTGAAATTGGGAGCAATGTGTACGCTGAAGGTAGTCAGAAGAAAATCACAACTATGGGGCTGAAAAGTTCCTCTGCAAAGATACTGCCAGCGGGCAATACAGTGTTGTTTACCAGCAGGGCTGGAATTGGTGACATGGCAATACTTGCAAAGCCTGGTACTACTAACCAAGGTTTTCAATCTTTTATTGTTAAAGAAGGCTTTTCAACTTATTTCGTTTATTCTGCGGGTAAGCAGATCAAAGAGTTTGCGCTTAAACATGCATCAGGCTCTACTTTTTTAGAAATTTCAGGTAAGCAACTTGGGCGCATGAAAATCCTTATGCCTAGCACAGAAGAACAAACTGCCATCGGTAACTATTTCCAAAAGCTCGACGCATTGATCAACCAACACCAACAACAAATCACCAAACTCAATAACATCAAGCAGGCCTGCTTGAGTAAAATGTTTGTCTAGCAGGGAGCAACCATGACGACGTTTAAAACCGAAGAACAATTTGAGCAGGCCTTTATTGAGGTACTCACCCACAAGGGCTGGGAGAGCGAAATACTTAAAAATAAGACCGAGGCGGAGTTACTGCAAAACTGGGCGAATATTTTATTTGAAAATAACAAACAAAAAGACCGCTTAAATGATGTACCGCTTACCGCCACGGAAATGCAGCAAATTATTGAGCAGATTAAAGAGCTTAAAAGCCCGCTCAAACTCAATGGTTTAATTAACGGCAAAACCGTGGCCATTAAGCGCGATAACCCCGCAGATAGTTTGCATGTTGGCAAAGAAGTTAGCCTGAAGATCTATGACCGCCAAGAAATTGCGGCAGGTCAAAGCCGTTATCAAATTGTGCAGCAGCCTAAATTTGAACGCGGCAGCCCTTTGCGTAATGATCGCCGTGGCGATGTGCTGTTACTCATTAACGGCATGCCAGTGATTCATGTGGAGCTTAAACGCAGCGGCATTCCCGTAAGCCAAGCCGTCAACCAAATTGAAAAGTATTCCAAAGAAGGCATTTTTAGCGGGCTGTTTTCATTAATCCAAGTGTTTGTAGCCATGGAGCCAAACGAGGCCAAGTACTTTGCCAATCCTGGTATGGAGGGAAAATTTAACCCCGACTACCAATTCAACTGGGCCGATTTTAATAACGAGCCCATGAACCACTGGAAAGATATTGCCTCAACGCTGTTATCTATCCCGATGGCACACCAGCTCATTGGTTTTTATACCGTGGCGGATGATACCGACGGCGTGCTGAAAGTGATGCGCAGTTATCAGTATTACGCTGCCAATGCGATATCGGATAAAGTTGCCAAAACCAATTGGCAGCAATTAGGCAGCGCCAACAATAAAGATCGCCTCGGTGGCTATGTGTGGCATACCACCGGCTCTGGCAAAACCATGACCAGCTTTAAATCGGCGCAGTTGATTGCCCAATCAAAAGATGCTGATAAAGTGGTTTTTTTAATGGATCGCATCGAGCTAGGCACCCAATCACTGGCCGAATACAACAACTTTGCTGGCGATGGCGAAGAAGTGCAGGCCACCGAAAACACCCATGTACTGATCACCAAATTAAAAAGCAGCGACCCCGCGCAAACTTTAATCGTTAGCTCTATTCAAAAAATGAGTAATATTTTTGAAGTGGTAGACGATGAAGGCACAGCAACTAACTCGGCAGATATTGAAAAAATCCGGTCCAAACGCTTGGTGTTTATTATTGATGAGGCCCATCGCTCTACCTTTGGCGACATGCTCATCGTCATTAAACGCACCTTTCCCCGCGCTTTATTTTTTGGTTTTACCGGCACGCCAATTCAGGAAGAAAACGAAAAAAGCGGTAACACCACCAGCACCGTGTTTGGCAACGAACTACACCGCTACAGCATTGCCGATGGCATACGCGATGGTAATGTACTGGGCTTTGACCCCTACAAAGTGCCCACCTTTAGAGACAGCGACCTAAAACAAGCGGTGGCGTTAGAGCAAGCGAAAGCTGAATCCGTCGCCGAGGCGATGGATAACCCCACCAAAAAGAAAAAGTTTAATTACTTTATGAATGAAGTGCCTATGGCGGGCTACAAAGATGCCACAGGCAAATACCACAAAGGCATTGAAGACTACGTACCCAAAAGCCAATATTTAACCGACACCCATCAAGAAAAAGTCGTCAGTGATATTTTAGATAAATGGGATGTGCTCAGCCAAGGTAATAAGTTTCACGCCATATTAGCTACTAACAGCATTGCCGAAGCCATTGATTATTACCGCCGTTTAAAAGCCGCTAAGCCCGAGCTTAAAATCTCCGCTTTGTTTGATCCAAACATAGATAACGACGGCGGCAGTGGCGACCGAGGCCCGACCTTTAAAGGTGATGGGCTAGAAGAAATTATGGCCGACTATAATGCCCGCTATGGACAAGATTTTGACTTTGCCCGCCATGCGGCCTTTAAGAAAGACCTAGCCGCTCGCTTAGCTCACAAGAAACCTTATGAGCGCATTCATACCGAGCCTGCAAAGCAGCTTGATTTACTGATTGTGGTGGATCAAATGCTCACTGGCTTTGACTCTAAATGGTTGAATACCTTGTATTTAGATAAGGTCATTAAATACCAAAATATTATTCAAGCCTTCTCGCGCACTAACCGTTTGTTTGGCCCCGACAAGCCCCACGGCATTATTCGGTATTACCGCTACCCGCATACGATGGAGCAGCACATTAACGCTGCGGTAAAACTCTATTCGGGCGACCGGCCCATTGGTTTATTTGTGGATAGGCTAGAAAGCAACCTGGAAGCCATGAATGAATTAGTCGCCGACATTACCGAGCTATTTGTGAGCGCCGGTGTGGAGAACTTTGACAAGCTACCCGAAGACGGCGACGCCTGCGCCAAATTTGCTGATTTATTTAAACAGTTCAACCAACACTTAGAGGCCGCCAAAGTACAAGGCCTGCATTGGGATAACCTGACTCACAGCTGTGGTGAAAACAACGAACGCGAGATAACCCTAGCCATAGACGAACAAGGCTTTTTAGTGCTTGCGCTGCGCTACAAAGAGCTGGCCGCCCAAGGTGGCAGTGGTGGTGGCGACGCCGGTGGTGGCGACGTGCCTTTTGATATTAGTGGCTACCTGACCGAAATCGACACCGGCAAAATCGACGCCGATTACATGAACAGTCGCTTTGATAAATATTTAAAAGAGCTAAACCAGCATAATGATCAAGCCAGTATTGAGCTTACGCTCAACGAGCTGCATAAGTCATTCTCTTCACTGACTCAGGCTGAGCAAAAGTACGCCAAGCTTTTCTTGCACGATTTAGAGCGCGGTGATGCAACGTTAATTGAAGGTGATACCTTCAGAGACTACATCAACACCTACAAGGATAATGCTGAAAATGCCCAAATTAACGCAGTTGTTAATGCGCTCGGTTTAGATATAAGCCTACTCATGAACTTACTTAACGATAGTGTTAATGAGAAAAATCTGAACAACTTTGGCCGCTTTGATGCGCTTAAAGAAACGGTCAATAGGGAAAAAGCCAAAGCCTATTTCGAGAAAAAAGACGGTACCAGCATTCCACCTTTTAAGCTAAACATGCGCATCGATCAGTTTCTAAAGCAGCTTATTTTTGCTAAGGCTGATGATCTCTTAAATGATGCTATGGATGATGGCGTTCTGGAGTAGTACTGAGGTTAGCGAGGACAAGCAATGAATATAACTGTGAACATACCCGACGAGCTATTACGGGAGGCTCTGGAGGCGACAAACGCTAAAAGCAGCAATCAGCTTGTTATCTTGGCCTTAGAAGAGCTGCTCCGCAGCCGTAGACACCTGAAGCTTAAAAAATATAAAGGCAAGATCGATCTTGAGAGTGCTCCCACAAGGCGGTCTTAGCTTTTTTCTTTACGCGTGTTGGCATCGTCCCTATTAAAGCGGTAGCCACGCGTTTGAATTTTGATGGCAGTGAAACGTTTTTCAGTAGTTTGTGCAGTCTGTTGATTGCTGGTCATTTAAGTTACTCCTCGTTGGACACATCAAACTCAATTCCAGAATAAACCGCTGCCAGCGTCAATGTCATATCAGGGCAAGGCAATACCAGCTCATCCTCAAGGTGGCTAAACTGCTGTAGCTGCCAAGAGCGATCTTCCGCCCGAAACAGCATATCGACCTGTGGCTTATCCTGCGCCACAATCAAATACGCTTGCAGCGAGTCAATCGACTGGTAGCTGAGCGCCTTTTCCAGATAGTCCTTACGCAAAGTAGAAGCCGAAGTCACTTCAATAATCAGGCATGGCTTCTCCAAATAGTATTCACTGCTGTCATCCTGTTCGCATGAAACGACAACATCAGGATAGTAGTAGGTTTTATATTTCTCAGCGCGTACTTTGATATCAGAAAAGTAGGTTTCGCAGCCTGAGTGATCGGCGGCGTCGGCCATGCTGGTAATGAGATTACGGGCGATTCGGTTATGGCGCTTGCTAGCTCCGGCCATTGCGTACACATTGCCATTGTCATACTCATGACGAACCTCTGCGAGTTGCTCTGCCGCAAGATAGTCTTGTTCGCTGATATGCGTATCTTGTGATGATTGATTGGCAGGCATGAAGTGCTCCGAGAGTCAGTGGATACTCAAAATATTAGCATAGAGCGATAAGCAATACTGTAAGGAGGGTTTGATGAGAGTGCAGGTGATACACTTAGGCCTGAATCAGTTAGTTTAGTGCTTTCCTCCCGTTAGCTTTGCAAAGGTTTTTTTGTTTATGAAACGACACTTCAACACCACTGGCCCTGTTATCCCCGAACAGCATTACTGCATCGACCCGATGACACGGCTGGACTGGGAAGACGTTCAGCATCTAATTGGTACGGGAAAGTTCTTTGTGCTACATGCGCCACGCCAGACGGGTAAGACAAGCACCCTGCTGTCGATGATGGATGTACTGAATCAGTCAGATGAATACCAATGCCTGTACATCAATGTGGAGTCTGCTCAGTCCGCTCGGGGAGATGTGGCCGCTGGAATGCGAACCATCGTTAACAGTCTGGTAGAAGGAGCAGCCATTCGCCTGAAGGAAACGCGTCTGCGCGATTGGCGTAAAGCCATTTGGGATAACAGTGGTGCCCACGGTGCATTCAATGCACTACTCAGCCGTTGGGCGCAGGAATCCGACAAACCTATCGTATTGATGATCGACGAAGTGGATGCATTGGTGGGAGACACGCTAATTTCGCTGCTACGCCAGTTGCGCGAGGGTTATATTGGCCGACCCGGCGTGCCTTTCCCTCATAGCGTCATTCTCTGTGGAGTGCGCGATGTGCGTGATTATCGTATTCAAACAGGTCACCATGAAATCATTACCGGAGGAAGTGCCTTTAATGTGAAGGCTGAGTCCTTACGTATGGGTAGCTTTAACCGCAGTGAAGTCGAAGCCCTGTACGCCCAACATACCGCTGAAACCGGGCAGCTATTCGAGCCTGTCATTTTCAATGAGCTATGGGAAGACACGCTTGGGCAACCATGGCTGGTCAATGCGCTTGGGCATGAGCTGACTTGGAAAGACAAATCTGCTCGCGATCGTAGTACCCCGATTACTCTGGAGCGTTACCGTGCTGCGCGCGAACGACTGATTTATTCCCGCTCGACCCATTTGTCACAACTCTCTGACAAGCTAAAAGAGCCTCGCGTACATGGTGTCATCAGTGCTCTGCTGTCTGGTGAGGCATCGCCTGATACGCTGGCGATGGATGATGTCGAATATGTTGTCGACCTTGGCCTGATCGTAAGTCGCCCACAGTTGCGTATCGCTAACCGCATTTATCAGGAGGTGATTCCCCGCGAGCTTTGGTAGGGACGCAGCATGGGTGCATGGGGAATGTAAAGTTTGCTACGTTGGTTGATATGACGACAATCAGCGAGCTTTTCACCCGATAGGTAATCTTGCTCGCTGATCATCATGTCTTCATTGGCCATTGCGCTAGCGTCAGTGCGGCCGGCTTAATTAGCCATCAATAACAACGCCACTACCGAGTTCCCCGCCACCGTCACCTGCTTGTCATTAATCGCATGTTTACGATTATGCTCAGCGGCGGTATCGATCTCTTTCACCCAATGTTGCTTGGTGGATGTTTTTGGCAGTTGCACTTTGGCGCTGGCTTCATCGCGATTAAAAATAATAAACGCGAGTGCATGATCAGAATCAGCGGTAGCTTCCGTACAAAAGCCTAAATTCAAACAGAGGCCATTGAGTTGCGGGTTATGCCAGTCTACTGCGCCGCCTTCAAAGTCCATCCACTCCACATCGGGAATGCCGTTTTTACACAGCTCTTGTCCATGTAAGAACTTGGTCTGGCGCACGCCGCGATAGGTTTTGCGAAAGGCGGAGAGCTCAGCCACAAACTCGATCAGTTTGGTATCCTGCTCTGCCCAGTTTATCCAGGCAATCGGGTTGTCTTGGCAGTAGGCATTGTTATTACCTTGCTGGGAGTTCCCCAGCTCATCGCCAGCCAATAACATCGGTGTGCCTTGTGATAAGAACAAGGTCGCCAGCATATTGCGCTGCCGTCTTAAGCGGGCTTGAATAATCTTAGGATCATCCGAGTCGCCTTCAACGCCTAAGTTATCGCTGTAGTTGCCGCCATGACCATCTGCGCCGTTTTCAAGGTTAGCCAGATTATGGCGCTCGTTATAGCGAGTGCAGTCGGCGAGCGTAAAGCCATCGTGCGAGGTCAGTAGGTTCACTGAGGACCAAGCCCGTCGTCCGCCATTGTCAAAGTGGCTGGCAGAGCCTAGCAGTCCAGAGCTTAAGCCTTGGGCGCTAAAATCATCGCCTTTCCAGTAGCGGCGAACATTGTCGCGGTAGGTGTCGTTCCACTCGGCAAACTCGGGTGGAAATCCACCTAAGCGATAGCCGCCGGGGCCAATGTCCCAAGGCTCTGCGATCAGCTTGACGGCTGCTAATACCGGGTCTTGCCGGATGGCATCAAAGAAGCCGCCGTTCGGGTCAAAGCCATGGTCTTCGCGGGCGAGTGTAGAGGCCAGATCAAAGCGGAAGCCATCAATCCCCATGCATTGCACCCAAAAGCGCAAGCTATCCATCACCATGCGCAGTACATAAGGGTGAGAGACGTTTACGGTGTTGCCGCAACCGGTGTCATTAATATAGTAGCGTGGGTTTTCTTTGAATAAACGATAGTAAGAAGCGTTATCCAGGCCGCGATAGCTCAGTGTGGAGCCGCGTTGGTCGCCTTCTGCGGTATGGTTGTAGACCACATCCAGCACCACTTCGATACCGGCATCATGGAAGCGCTGTACCATGTTTTTAAAGCCGAGCAAGCCTTGTGGCCCGAAGTAACGAGGCTCAGGCGCAAAGAAGCTAATGGTGTTGTAGCCCCAGTAATTGGTCAGGCCTTTATCCAGCAGGAAGTTGTCATCAATAAAGTGATGGACTGGCAGTAACTCGATGGTAGTGATGCCAAGCTTTAATAAGTGCTCGATAATGGCATCGGAGGCTAAGCCTTCATAGGTGCCTTTAATGTCATCGGGTACGTCGGGGTGTTCTTGGGTTAAGCCTTTTACATGGGCTTCATAGATCAGCGTGTTATCCCAATTACCGGGCTTGCGCTCAAGGATCTTAAATAGCTCCGGATCAGAGACTACGGATTTCGGCACAAACGGTGCGCTATCGACGGTGCTAAAGCTGAGATCAATATCTTTCTGCTCCGCGTCGGCATCATAGCCAAGCGTGGCTGGGTTATTGCTCCAGCTGCCATGTACCTCACGGGTGTAGGGGTCCATCAGTAGCTTGTTTGGATTAAAGCGATGCCCTTGCTCGGGTTCATATGCGCCGTGTGCGCGGTAGCCATATAAGGTGCCCGGCTTTAAGTCCGGCACATAGCCATGCCATAAGGAGCCGGTGCGCTCTGGGAGTGGGCAGCGTGCTAGCTCGGTTTTGCCATCTTCGGAGAACACACACAGGTCGATTTGCGTGGCATTTTCCGAAAAAACGGCAAAGTTGGTGCCCTCACCATCAAAGTGAGCGCCCAGCTGGTAAGCACTGCCCGACTGTATATTTAGTTTCATATGAAAATTGCTTGGTTGGTTTTTTAAAATACTGAGTTTTTAAAGCAGGCGTACGACGACAAAACCCATTAGTGACTTGCGCCTACAATATGCCCTTTGGAACGTTCATCTGCAACATTGGATACTCGAAACACGCCTCTGGTTTCTTATATACAGGTGAATCCTTAAAATTAAAAATCAGGCGCTTAGCACTTGAAGAAACTTTTTTCGTGTTGCCTTGGTTTGAACAAGTCGCCACTGCACTAAAGTGGTGCGCACTACAGCGGCATTGCCTAAAAAGGTGCGAAGCCCTGTGTAAAATACACGCTTGCTGAGGCTAAAGTAGGTCGGGTTATTCATTCCTACAATAATAGACGCCCTCTATTATCGTAGAAATCGACCACCAATATTTAACACGATCGTCATCCTATTGCCCCGTCTGAAAGACGTTTTAGTGATACTCAAACGCCAGCGCTGTAAGTCACTGTTTCTGTTGCGCTAATAATCTAATCAAATGGGGCTGTAGAATAATTAATAAATGTTAATTAGTAGCTTAGGGGTAATTTTACGTTTCCAATAGCTAGTTAGTCGTTGCCGGGCTTAGCAGGTTCAGACGGAGTTTCCCCATCATTTATAGGTAAAATATTGGCACGTAATCGTGCGTTTTTGTCGTCGAAATTAGATCATCTAAAATAAGCCATTTTCGATTTCTGTCGTGCTGTCTATTATTGGAATATTTAATAATCAACTGTGCAATCATAAAGTTGTTGACACCTTAGCGATGCGAGATCTATGCTTAAAAACATCCTGACCAGTTGGTCATGAAGTTGATTTTCATGTTGCTCTGCAACATAGCGCTACTCGATAGAATACTGAAAACTATAATAATAAGAACCAAGATGAAGCAGGCTTCTGCCTTTAGAAGCGTGCCGGATATTGACCTGAACACTAGGGAGCACAATATGTCTTTACTAATTAAAGGCGGTACAGTGGTTAATGCTGAGGAAACGAAGCTGGCCGACGTGTACTGCGAAAATGGTGTGATTCAAGCCATCGGAACTGATCTTGAAGTTCCACCCGGTGCCGAAGTGGTTGACGCCACCGGACAGTATGTGATGCCAGGTGGCATTGACCCACATACGCACATGCAACTTCCCTTTATGGGCACCGTCGCCAGCGACGATTTCTACTCTGGTACAGCCGCCGGTTTGGCTGGCGGTACGACAATGATCATCGATTTTGTGATCCCTGCTCCCGGCGAAAACTTGATGGATGCCTTTCATAAGTGGCGCGAGTGGAGTGAAAAAGCCGTTTCTGATTACAGCTTTCACGTGGCGATCACTTGGTGGGATGATTCAGTTTCTGCGGATATGGAAACACTGGTCCGCGACCACGGCGTTAACAGCTTCAAACATTTCATGGCGTATAAAAATGCGATCATGGCGAATGACGAAATTCTGGTAAACAGCTTCTCCCGCTCTCTAGAGTTAGGCGCTATTCCTACCGTACATGCTGAAAACGGCGAGCTAGTGTTCCGTTTACAACAAGAGATGATGGATCGCGGTATAACCGGCCCAGAGGGTCATGCCCTATCCCGCCCTCCGGAAGTAGAAGGTGAAGCCGTTAACCGTGCTTTACGCATCGCTGAGGTGCTAAACGTACCAGTTTATGTGGTTCACAACTCCTGCAGCCAAGCGCTAGATGAAATCACGAGAGCCAGAAACGAAGGCCAACGCGTATTCGGTGAAGTCTTAGCCGGTCACTTGTTGGTGAATGATGATGTGTATCGCAATGAAGATTGGGAACTAGCTGCCGCTCACGTAATGAGCCCACCATTCCGCGAATCAAAGCATCAGGAAGCGTTGTGGAAAGGCTTACAGTCTGGCAATTTGCACACGACGGCGACCGATCACTGCTGTTTCTGCGCTGAGCAAAAAGCCGCAGGTAAAGATGACTTCCGTGCCATTCCAAATGGTACGGGCGGCGTTGAAAACCGCATGGAAGTATTGTGGACTCACGGCGTTAACACCGGTCGTTTAACGATGAACGAATTCGTTAAGGTCACGTCAACCAATGCGGCGCAAATCTTCAATATCCACCCTCGTAAAGGTAGCGTGTCTGCTGGTGCGGATGCGGATATCGTGGTTTGGGACCCGAATGCGAAGAAGACCATTTCAGCGAAAACACATCACCAGAATGTCGATGTGAATATCTTTGAAGGCATGGAGGTGACGGGTATCCCTTCACACACCATTAGCGCCGGAAAAGTCGTTTACAAACACGGCAAGCTGAATGTTGAGCGTGGTGCTGGTAAATACGTGGATCGCCCACCGTTTGCAGGCTACTACGAAGCACTAAATAAGCAAACCAAAGCCAATGCACCGGTTGCAGTAAAGCGCTAAAGCCCACTGCCCGACCCTCTCTGTGGCACAGCACAGAGAGGTGCTCCGCTAGATATAAAAAATCCTTGCTAAATGAGGCACACTTATGGACACCCAGAACACTCCAGATCTTAATCTGGACCCGGCACTCAGTGGTAAATTGAACGCCACTCAGATCCGCACAAACTTTGTCGAGATGGCCGAACCACTAACCGCGAACCAAGCACACATCGAAGCCGACCGCTGTTATTTTTGTTACGACGCACCTTGCACCATCGCTTGCCCAACCGACATCAATATTCCAGAATTTATTCGCCGCATTAAAACCGGCAATACTTCAGGCTCTGCCGAAAAGATCTTAGAACAAAACATTATGGGCGCGATGTGCTCCCGCGTGTGCCCTACCGAAGAGCTGTGCGAGCAAGCCTGCGTTAGAAACGATCACGAAGAGATGCCGGTTAAGATTGGACTGCTCCAGCGCTTTGCGACTGAGAAAGCGGTTAATGAAAATATCCAGTACTTCAAGCGGGGCCAAGAAACGGGCAAACGTATTGCGGTTATCGGTGCCGGTCCAGCAGGTTTATCGTGCGCTCATGGCTTAGCGCGTGAAGGCCATCAGGTCACGATTTTAGAAAAGCGCCCGAAAGCGGGTGGATTGAATGAGTACGGCATCGCGGCTTATAAAGCCTTAAACGAAATCGCTCAAAAAGAAGTGGCTTACATCTTAGAGATTGGCGGGATTGAGATTCAGCACGGTGTGACGCTGGGCGAAGATATTACCCTGGCTAAGCTGGAAGAAGACTTTGATGCCGTGTTTATCGGCGTCGGCTTAGGCGATGTGAACTCGCTGCGCGTTGAGAATGAATCAGCAGTCGGCGTGAGTGATGCGGTTCGTTATATCGAAGCATTGCGCCAGAGCGAAGACCCTTCCCTATTGCCAGTCGCTGAGCACGTGGTCGTGATCGGTGGTGGTATGACGGCAGTGGATATCGCGGTGCAGTCTCGTAAGTTAGGCGCTGAGAAAGTCAGCCTGGTTTATCGCCGCGAGCAATCCCAAATGGGCGCGAGTGAGCACGAGCAGGAATACGCACAAATCAATGGTGTGACCATTCTGGATTCTTTAAGCCCGCAATCGCTGCTGTTAGATGAAGGCGCGGTGACTGGCGTACGCTTCCAGCACACGCAGACTGATGCGGATGGCAAGCTGAGTCTGTTAGATGCTTACACCGACATTCCGGCAGACATCGTATTCAAGGCCATTGGCCAGAAATTACTAACAAATGATTTAAGTGGGGCCTCTGAAGAAATCGAAATGCAATACGGCAAAATTAAGGTCGATGCCGATCGCAGAACTTCAGTGAGCAAACTATGGGCAGGCGGAGACTGCGTCGCGGGAGGTAATGACCTCACCGTATCGGCAGTACAGGATGGCAAGGTTGCCGCGCAATCTATCAACGCCTTCCTAAAGCAATCCCACTAACGCTGCGACAAGCACCAAGCGAGAATACTATGGCTGATTTAACATCGAATTTTCTGGGTATTTCTTCACCCAACCCGTTCTGGCTGGCCTCTGCGCCGCCAACCGATAAATTGTATAACGTCAACCGCGCGTTTGAAGCGGGCTGGGGTGGCGTTGTTTGGAAAACAGTCGGCGAAGACCCTTGCGTGGTTAACGTCAACGGCCCTCGTTATGCCGGTATGCGTAGCAACGATGGCCGCGTGGTTGGCTTTAATAACATTGAGCTGATCAGTGACCGCCCGCTGCAAACCAACCTTGACGAGATGCGCCAATGCAAACTGGATTGGCCAGATCGTGCCATCATTGCCTCGGTAATGTTTCCGCTGAATGAAGAGACGTGGGCAAAGCACATACCACTGATTGAAGCGACCGGCATTGACGGTTTTGAGATCAACTTTGGTTGTCCTCATGGCATGTCAGAGCGTGGAATGGGTGCGGCAATGGGCCAAGTTCCAGAGTATATTCAACGCGCAACGGAGTGGTGCAAAAAGTACTCCACGGTTCCCGTTATTGTGAAATTGACGCCTAACATCACCAATATACTTCACCCTGCTCAAGCAGCGGTAGACGGTGGTGCGGACGCGGTCTCTCTGATCAATACCATCAACTCGATTATGCGTGTTGATTACGATAACCTAACCATGTATCCAACAACTGGCGCACAAGGTAGCCACGGTGGGTATTGTGGTGAAGCGGTTAAGCCGATTGCTCTAAACATGGTTGCAGAAATAGCACGCACACCGGCTACCAGCAAAATGCCTATCTCCGGTATTGGTGGCGTCACTGATTGGAAAGATGCCGTTGATTTCTTGGCACTCGGTGCGTCAAACGTTCAGGTGTGTACGGCAGCAATGGTTTACGGCTTCCATATCGTTGATGACTTAATTGATGGCCTGAGCCGCTTCCTGGATGAGAAAGGCATGAGCTCGGTTGATGAGTTAGTCGGTGTTGCCGTTCCGTCAGTCACTGATTGGCAAAACCTGAACTTAAATCACGTGGATAAGGCGGTGATTGATCAGGATAAATGTATCTCTTGCGGCCGTTGCCACATTGCCTGTGAAGATACGTCGCATCAGGCCATTACCAATATGGTCGACGGTTTCCGTAAATTTGAGATCATTGAAGAGGAATGTGTGGGTTGTAACTTGTGTGTAACCGTGTGTCCTGTCGAGGAATGTATTACCATGGTGAGCAAAGCACCGGGTGAGATGGACCTGAGAACGCAGCGCCCGGTTAGCGCAGAGCATGCGGACTGGACTACTCACCCAAATAATCCACTGCGAGCAAGTTAACGGAGCGTCCATGCAGCCCATTAGTCAAATCAACAGCCCTGTCCCCACGAAGCGTACCAACGCTGAGATTCGTGAGGAAAACGAAGCACTGATCATTAGTGCGGCAGAGATGGTGTTTGCGGTTAATGGGTTTCATGGCGCGAGTATGCAACAGATTGCCGATGAGTCTGGATTGCCAAAATCCAACGTCCTGTATTACTTCCAAACCAAGAAAAATCTCTATCGCCTGGTGCTGGAGAATATGCTCTATGACTGGATGCAGGCCTCGGCAACCTTTGAAAACAGTGATGACCCTAAAGAAGTTATCACTAACTACGTACAAGCAAAAATGCAGCTGGCGCATGATCGCCCTTATGGCTCGATCGTGTGGGCTAAGGAGATTATGAGCGGTGCGCCGGTAATGGAGGAATTCCTTTCCGGTTCGCTGAAAAGCTGGACGCATGAGCGGGTAATTATGCTGGAGCGCTGGATGGCTGAAGGCAAGATTTCTATTACTGACCCGCATGCTTTTATGTACCTGATTTGGTCGAGCACGCAGCACTACGCCGACTTTAAATCGCAAATTGCAATATTGAACGATCACCAAGAATTTTCTGAGAAAGCATTCCAAGATAAAACCCAAGCGCTGACCAAGATGATATTGGGCAGTGCCGGTTTATGAGCGTGTTTTAAGCGACTCATCGGCAATGCTTTCATAACCAATGAATAGCGAGGTAGACACCGTGACACAACAGCAAGCAGTACGGATTAATGGTGACAGGCTGTGGGGCAGCTTGATGGAAATGGCTAAAATCGGCGCCACTGAAAAAGGTGGATGTTGCCGTTTAGCTCTGACCGATTTGGATAAGGAAGCGCGCGACTTATTTGTGAGCTGGTGTAAAGAAGCTGGCTGTACGATTAAGATCGACAAAATGGGTAATGTGTTTGCCCGTCGTGCCGGTAAGAACAACGACCTCCCACCGGTAATCACTGGTAGCCATATTGATACACAACCGACTGGTGGCCGTTTCGATGGCGTTTACGGTGTGTTGTCTGGTTTGGAAGTGATTCGCAGCTTAAACGATCATGGCATTGAGACGGAGCATCCTGTTGAAGCAGCCATCTGGACCAATGAAGAAGGCTCACGCTTTGCCCCTGCCATGGTGGCTTCCGGTGTATTTGCCGGTGTATTTGATTTGGAATACGGCTTATCCCGTGCCGATGAAGATGGCAAGACCATGGGTGAAGAGCTGGAGCGCATTGGCTATGCCGGTGAAGAGGAAGTCGGCGGACGCGATGTTCATGCATTCTTTGAAGTGCATATCGAGCAAGGCCCAATCCTTGAAGAAGCTGAATTACCAATCGGTGTGGTGACTCACGCGCAAGGTCAGCGTTGGTATGAGCTGAACCTAACGGGCGTGGAGTCGCATGCTGGCCCTACTCCAATGGTTCGTCGTAAAGATGCGCTATTAGGCGCGGCACGCGTTATTGATCTGGTGAACAAAGTCGGTCTGGATAATGCGCCAGTGGCCTGTGCCACGGTGGGTATGCTGAACGTGTATCCTAACTCCCGTAACGTTATCCCCGGTAATGTGTTCCTGACTATCGACATTCGTCATCCGGATGATGCAGTATTGGCAAAAATGGATGCGGCGATTCGCAGCGGCATCGATGAAATCTGCCAAACCATTGGCTTAGAGCAAGATCTGGAGCAAATCTTCTATTATGCGCCTGTGCCGTTTGATGAAGGCTGTGTCAACGCGGTGCGCAATGCTGCTGAAGCTTGTGGCTTTGCTCATCAGGATATCGTCGCCGGTGCTGGTCACGATGCTTGTTACATGTCGCAAGTGGCTCCAACTTCAATGGTATTCGTGCCATGCATTGACGGCATCAGCCATAACGAAGTGGAAGATGCTAAGCCTGAGTGGATTACCGCAGGCTGTGATGTATTGATCAACGCCATGCTGGAAAAGGCTAATCAGCCGGGCTAAAAAACCTGTTTGCAAACCGGAGAGGAAATACCACACCGGGGCGACACATTGCGCTGTCGTCCTTCATGATCTTTGACCGTTTATTAGGTGAACTATGAATAAACAAAGCAGTACTAGAATGCAGGGCGAGTTTATTGAGTTGGAGCTAGGCGATGACGTCGCTAGCAGTGATTATTATAATGATGACATTGCGCCGACGAAAATTGCACAACGTACGTGGGGTAAATGGAACATCGCCGCACTGTGGATCGGGATGTCGATCTGCGTACCGACCTACACGCTCGGTGGTGTGTTAACCGCCTACTTCGGTTTATCGGTTAGTGAAGCTTTATGGACCATCTTCGCCGCTAACGTCATTGTTTTAATCCCGCTCATTCTTAACGCCTTCGTCGGTACCAAATACGGTATTCCTTTCCCGGTTGTTTTACGTTCCTCCTTCGGAATTATCGGCTCCAATGTACCCTGTTTGATTCGGGCGATTGTGGCCTGTGGTTGGTTCGGTATTCAGACCATGTTTGGTGGTCTGGCGATTCACTTGCTGATCTCCGAGTTCTCCCCCGGTTGGGCCAGCTTAGGTGGCACCGGTGAAGTCCTTGGCTTCTTCATTTTCTGGGCAATGAACCTGCTGGTGGTTATTCGTGGCTCTGAGTCAATTAAATGGCTGGAAACCTTATCGGCACCCTTGCTACTCGCGGTCAGTGTTGGTTTGATCGTGTGGGCTTACCCTCAAGCATCGATCACCGAGTTATTTGCTCAGGAACCAAACCGCCCAGCGGATGCGCCATTTATGGGTTACTTCCTAAGCGGCTTGACTGCGATGGTTGGATTCTGGGCGACATTGTCTCTGAACATTCCTGACTTTAGCCGTTATGCCAAATCACAGAAAAGCCAGATCTGGGGCCAGATCGTTGGTCTGCCATTAACCATGTTCCTGTTTGCGGCATTGGGTGTCATTCTGACTTCTGCGTCTGTGCAGCTGGTTGGCGAGACAGTTTCTGACCCTGTTACGCTGATTGGTAAAATCGAGAGCCCATTCTGGGTAATCACTGCGATGATTTTGATTATCATTGCGACGCTATCGACTAACACCGCAGCCAATATCGTATCTCCAACCAATGACTTCCAGAACATTGCACCGAAGAAAATTAACCACGTTAAAGCAGTCATGCTGACGGGTTTGGTCGGTGTGGTCATGATGGGTTGGGAGCTACTGCGTAAGCTGGATGTGATCGTTTCTGACGTGAGCGTTGAGAGCATGTACTCCAACTGGCTGCTAGGTTACTCCAGCCTGCTTGGCCCGATTGCTGGTATTATGATTGTCGATTACTTCCTGATTCGTAAGCAGCAATTAGACTTACCTGGCCTGTACACCGGAAAAGGCGATTACCCCGCCTGGAACTGGCGCGGATTTGTGGCGTTTTTCGTACCGGTTGCGTTGACTGTGTTTGCGCAAATGACGGGCGAGCTGAGCTGGTTCTATAGCTATGGCTGGTTTACTGGTTCGTTGTTAGGTGGTTTGATCTATTTTGTTGCGGGTAAGATTAAGTAAGTGATATCCATATGTTGACCCTCTTTTCAATTAACAAGAGAATGAACTATGAAATACCGAAACAAGTTTATCGCCAAGATCGTGATGGCGTTTGCCCTGATTTTTTCGGCTTCGGTTTACGCTGAAACCATTAAAGTCGCTGGTATATACACTCAACCTTTACAGCAAAAATGGGATGCTCGACTCCACCTCGCGTTGCAAGCTGCGGCTGATGCGGGCGAGATTGAGTACGTCTACTCCGAGAAAGTCGCCAATACCGATTACATCCGAGTGCTTCGTGAATATGCGGAAAGCGGTGTTAATCTGGTGGTTGGTGAGGCGTTTGGTATTAGTCGTGAAGTCAGAAAAGTGGCTGACGACTATCCTGAGCTGGCATTACTGATGGGAGATTCTTTCCCTGAGTACGGTAAAAACATGTCTGTGTTCGATAACTACATTCATGAGCCTTGTTATTTGATGGGGGTCATCGCAGGTTCGATGACCAAGTCTAATAAAATAGGCATGGTCGGTGGTTATCCGATCGGTGAAGTGAATCGTCTGTTTCATGCGTTTATGGAAGGTGCGCGTTCGGTAAACCCGGAAGTTCAGTTCAAAGTTAGCTTTATCGGCTCTTGGTATGATCCACCAAAAGCAAAAGAAGCCGCCTTTGCACAAGTTGAGTCCGGCGTTGATATCTTGTATGCAGAGCGTGCAGGTGTTGTCGATGCAGCACGTGAAAAAGGCATCCTAGCCTTTGGTAACGTAAATGATATGAACAAAGAAGAGAATGGCACTGATGTGGTGGTGACCTCTGCACTTTGGCACATGGAAAATGCAATCGGCGAAGCCATTAAGAAAGTGAAAGATGGCAGCTTCAGCGCTGAGAACTACAAGGAATGGACAATGATGGCAAAAGGTGGCGCGTCACTGGCCCCTTTCTATGAGTTTGAAGATCGCATCAGCGATGAGGCGAAAGCCAAAGTCAAAACACTGAGTGCTGACATCATTGCCGGAAAGTACGAAGTGGCGATTAACGACGAAGAGCCGAAGTCAACTTTCTAAGCAATTACCCGGAGCTTGATAATGATGACTGACACTCCAATCAGTAGTCAAACTAACTGCCGTTTAAAGCTCAGTAACATTACCAAACGCTTCGGGTCTCTGGTGGCCAATGACAATATTTCCTTGTCATTGGCTGCAGGAGAAGTACTGGCCATTCTAGGTGAAAACGGTGCCGGTAAAACCACCCTGATGAACATACTGTTTGGTCATTATGTGAGTGAGGAAGGCAGTATAGAGGTTAACGGTGAGCCCCTTCCTCCAGGGCAACCACAGGCCTCGCTTAAACAAGGTATTGGCATGGTGCATCAGCACTTTACGCTCGCCGACAACCTCAGTGTTCTGGATAATATTACGCTAGGCACAGAACCCCTATTCCAACTTTACCGCAACGACAAAGCCGCTCGCCGCAGACTAGCCGAGCTGAGCGAACGCTTTGGATTAGTCATCAAACCAGATACATTGGTCGCTAATTTATCCGTCGGTGAAAAACAACGCGTAGAAATCCTTAAAGCACTGTATCGCGGTGCTAGCGTATTGATTTTGGATGAGCCCACTGCGGTACTCACTCCCCAAGAGGCACAACAGTTATTCAGTATCCTCAAGCAAATGGTCGCTGAGGGTTTATCCATAATTTTCATCTCTCACAAACTCCATGAAATATTGGCAGTGAGTGATCGTGTGATGGTACTTCGAGGCGGCAAAATGGTCGGCGAAGTCTTTACCAAAGACGCCAGTAAAGCCTCGCTCGCTGAGTTAATGGTTGGTCGCAAGGTGACCAGACCGAAAGCCTTACCGCTTGCGACTGGAAAGCGAGTGATGGCACTTCAAAACGTGCAACTAAAAGCAACTCCCAACTTAGCGGCACTTGAAAATATAAACCTCGACGTTCATCAAAATGAAATTGTCGGTATAGCAGGCGTTGCAGGCAATGGACAATCGAGCCTTGCTGCCATTATGAATGGTCAAACACTGCCTGACAGCGGCGAGTTCCGGTTATTTGATAAGGCGATTAAACAAGCAGACCCTCGTGCCCTAGTGGGGCTTAAAGTCGGACGCATTCCTGAAGACCGTGGCGCCGAAGGTGTGGTTGGCGAAATGACAGTGTGGGAAAACCTAATTGCTGAAAAGGTAAGAACTCAAGCGAAGCGCGGTATTTTTATCAATCAAAGCGAAGCTCGCCAAGAAGCTAAGCAGTTGATCGAACAATACGATATTCGCTGTGAAGGCCCAAATGCTGAAACTCGCCTACTCTCTGGCGGTAATATCCAAAAACTCATACTGGCGCGTAATTTTAGTAATAACCCGCACTTCATTATCGCCAACCAACCGATTCGTGGATTGGATGAAGGCGCGATCAGTTTTGTACAGGAAAAACTGCTAGAAGCTCGCCAATCGGGCGCAGGTATTATTCTTATTTCAGAAGACTTAGATGAGCTTTTTCAAGTGTCAGATAGAATTGCGGTCATGTTTGATGGTCAGCTTCGTGGCCCTTATCCCGTTGCTCAACTCGACGTGCAGAAAGTTGGGCTAATGATGAGTGGAGAAATACTAGCTGATGAGGTGCAATTAACATGAGATTAGAACTCCGTGAAAACGTACCCGCATTCTCCAGACTCTCACCTATTCTCGCATTACTGAGTGCTTTTCTATTGTGTTCGCTGCTGATTATCTGGGCAGGCGAATCCCCTTTAAATGCGTATTGGGCATTGATCAAAGGTGCGGTAGGTTCAAGCTTTGCCATTACCGAAAGCCTGACTCGCGCCACCCCATTGATCTTTACCGGTCTGGCAGCCGCGGTCGCGTTTCGGGCAAAATTTTGGAATATCGGTGCTGAAGGCCAGCTATATTGCGGCGCAATGATGGCAACGTGGATTGGAACTGGCATGATAAATTTGCCACCACTCCTGATGATCCCCACACTCTTCATCGCAGGCGCGGTGGCGGGTGGTTTGATGTTACTACTCCCTGTACTGCTTAAAACACACCTTAAAGTCGATGAAGTTGTTACCACCCTGCTATTAAATTTCGTGGTCTTATTGTTTGTGTCTTTGTTGCTGGAAGGCCCCTGGAAAGACCCTATGTCAATGGGATGGCCTCAGGCTGAGCCCATTATTGATGCTGGCGTACTACCCACTATCGTTGCAAAATCACGACTGCATATTGGTTTTATTATTGCGGTCTGCTTGGCGGTCGCTATCTGGTTGATCCTCAAATATACCGTATGGGGCTATGAGATCCGCGCGGTTGGGCATAACCCAAAAGCAGCGGCTTTCTTTGGTATTCCAGTCAACTCATCGGTGTTTTTAGTAGCAATGATGAGTGGCGGCTTGGCAGGCATGGGCGGCGTTAGTGAGGTTGCAGGCTTAAAAGGCTACCTGACTTTAGATATTTCGCCTGGGTTTGGCTATACCGGAATTGCGGTGGCAATGCTTGCACAGTTGCGGCCGTTAGCGGTGATTCCAGCCGCTATTTTTCTGGCCTCCGTCTATGTCGGCGCTGACGCTATGAGTCGCGCAGTTAACATTCCAAACTACATAGCTGACGTACTTGTTTCCGTATCATTACTAGCGATTTTAGTGAGCAATATGCTGACTCGTTATCGCATCATCTGGCGTTAGGAGTCGAGCATGGAAATTCTGGAATTATTTCTTACGACCGGTTTTTGGGCAGCAGTTATCCGCATTGCGACGCCATTGATATTTGGTACGCTCGGCGAGCTGATTTGTGAACGTGCTGGCGTGCTCAACCTCGGTATCGAAGGCATCATGACTATGGGCGCGATGGCTGGGTGGATGTGGGTTTTCCAAGGTGGTGATTTATGGGGCGGCGTGCTATTTGCAGCACTCGTCGGCATGGTGTTTGGCTTTCTGCACAGTATTTTTGTCGTGCATCTCGGGCTCTCTCAGCATGTTAGTGGCATTGGCATCACGCTACTGGCGTCATCGCTTAGCTATTTCATTTTTAAAATGCTAATACCGTCAACCACTGCGCCACCAAAAATCGTCCCATTTCAGGATGTAGCGATTCCCTTTCTAGTGGATATACCCGTGCTTGGCCCTGCTTTATTTAACCAGTCGCCGTTGACTTATTTGGCTTATTCATTGGTGCCGATCATCATCTACGTGTTGTATCGGATGCCGATTGGACTCGCTGTACGTATGGCTGGTGAAAACCCGATGGCCAATGAAGCACAGGGTATTAATGTACTGGCGATTCGTACTGGGGCCGTTATGATTGGTAGTGCGCTGATGGCGATTGGCGGAGCGTTTCTCACGATCTCGGCGTTTGATGCATTTTACTTTGGTATGATTAATGGCCGTGGTTGGATCTGTGTCGCACTTGTTATTTTTGCTTCGTGGAAGCCCGGTAAGGCGTTTCTTGGCGCAATTCTATTTGCCTTGTTTGATGCCTTGCAGGTACGTGCAAACCTAATGACCAATGGCGCTATCCCTTACCAATTCTTTTTGATGATGCCTTATGTATTGAGCATTGTTGCGATGATGGTGATGGCTCGACGGGCGACTTATCCTAAAGCGTTGCTGCAGCCATTTCGTAAGGGGGATCGGATTTAAGGGGCTTATGTCTTATCTCCGGTTTCAATAGCGCGCACAGCTCTCACCAGCGGAATCGCTATCTGCGAGACTACCGCAATACCGAACAAGGCATTGCCTACCCATGCAGGAGCAAAAGGTACGGCGCAGAGTGTCACGATCGCCATCGCAATACCAAAGACTTGAACATCCCGCGTGTAAAAACGGTGCCCAGCATGGTGTTCAATTGCGGATTGAATAGTTGCCAACGACAGACAGAAAAGGATAAGACCGCCACAAGCCAAAGTGGCATACTTGAATGGGTATTGATCAAAAAAATCGACCTGCACTTCCGCTTTTAAAGCCACGCCAATCATTACTCCCGCTAACATCAGTATCAAATGACCGTACCACCACCGGGCTCTCAGCTTTTTGTTATCCGCGACCGGGCTGCCATTACCAACAAAATCGAAATAAGCCCAAGTCAGTATAAAAATAGTAATACCGCCGAGAAAAAAGTTGATCAACACATCGGCGCTGACCTTATCGACCCCCTTTTCAGATAAGGCAATGACCAGTTTAAAAAAGCCCTCGCCCATCACGATTAAAAATAAGAGTGCAAACCGCTCAGAGAAATGAGCCACCCGTGGGGTAAAACGCTTTAGCCGCATGACGCCGTACTTGGGATGAAAAAAGCTGATTTGGATAAGCACAATCATCACGCCAAACAGGCAGTAACTCCAAGGGGATGGCAAGAAGGCCGCCACTAAAAAGACTAATGCAGCAATGAAAAAGTTACGCGACATTTCACGAGAGACTTCAAATGCTCCAGCCCGTCGCCAGATAACACGCCGATATAATAAGGCGGTAAGCGCTCGGTTACAGGCATAGGCAACGCCAAAATAAACAGCGCCGCCATCAGCGATATCCGGAATGGATGCGGCCATTAACATGACTGTGCAAACCTGCGCCAACATAATGCAGCGATGGTAAACATCTGTGCTGACGAATAACGAACTGAAATAGGAAGCCTCTGCCCAAGCCATCCAGATAGCGGTAAACAATGCCGCAAAGATAAAAAAGCCTTGAAAAGATAGGTGGTGTGATAGGTAGTTACCTAGCATGAAAATGCAAACTACATGGATCAGATCGTAGAAGAGCTCAACCCAGTGAACGTGATCGTGGGCCTCGTCGAGATCTTCGTGATGTGAGGGAGAGCGCCATAAAGCGTAATCGGATAAGGCCATAGAGAATCCTGAGGTTTGGATATATATTTATTTGAGCCCAATTTCTACAAAGGTAAGCTCATAATGATTATTGTTAACGACATTGTATTTAATACGTTTTTGGCGTGAGTAATACTGGCCGACTGTGAGCTCTGAAATTTATTCATCAGAGTCCGGTTCGATAACAATGTCTCTGAGTTTTGCGGAATCACACATAATCGAACTCGTGTGTATATCTATTGGTTTCCAATTGGGCTGGTGTTACATAATGAGCGAAAAATCCAATGATAAAGCAAAGTTCATAGGGTAGTGTTACATTTCTGAATTGCCCCCCCCCCGCGCACAATTTATAATATCAATATTGTATCTAGTTCTTTATTGAAAACTAAAGCAGTTTAATAAATGAAGATTTAAAGCAATCTTCGGATTGCAGTTTTCTCTGTAAAAATCAAATTCTTTGCCTATACCTTTAATGGACTGTTTGTAATGATCTGATTGCATGCCGTTATTATATTTATTCAAAAGTATTTGTATGAAAAAGCATGAAAATCTATACGTATTTTCTATAACGGCAAATAAAGCTTCTTTTCTATCATAGTCGTCATACCATGATGGTGTAATAATTATTGGGATATTTCCATGCGCCACATAGTTTCTAATGTTTCTGATTAGATGAAGTCCATAACTAAAATCAGTTACTTGGACTTCTTTCATGCCTCTAAGTTGATTTTTTTTAATATCATCACAGCTATTAAAAGAATCAATAAATTTTTCAAGTATATGGTGGAAGTATTTAGGGAGTTCTGAATCTGTACATATATCAATTAAAGCTGCTGCTTGCATGCTTGGCTTTTTAAGGCCTTTCTTAATTAATGAGTTGTTGTTTTTATATATGGGCACTATAAACCTATACATTTCTTCCAGCGCATTAGATATAAAAATAAACTTGGTTAGAAGTGTAGAGTATGAAGAATAGTGTTTCATATCAGCGTTTACATTATCACTAGCATAGCCGCAATTTAGCTCTGAGTCGCTGGAAAATTTCCAAGTGTTAATATCTACTTTATCAAGTTGAGCAGCTAACTTCAGCCAGCTGCCAATAGTTCCCGTATTTACACAAATAGTATCACCATTATCTTTGTAGTTAGCTTTATTTCCAAGGTGTTCACAAAAACAAGCTAAGTCATATAAATGACTATCAAGATTCTTAAGTTGATCACATGCTTGATATTTTTCTATTGCCATTGTTTGTCCCAAACTATTGATTGATAATTTTTAAAGCTAAATTTTTAATTACTTTTTATTTAGGTGTGTATGTGGATTGCTGGGGTATTATAGGTTTATTTCAATAACTTTGCTATTTACCGCTACCAATTCATTTATATACGGCTTTGAGTATCTAGGATCAGGGAATGAACATTCTGTGAGAAAAAACCTGATACCCCCATTCATTTCATTAACATGTAAATATATAGGCACTATTTCAATATCTTCTGGAACGTAGTCAGCAATAGTGAATATTGGGTAAGCTAGTTTATACTTTGGTAGGCTGCCGGGGTAATTCCCTGCTTTAGCTTCAACTATGCAGAGAATTTTTTTACCATTACGTTTTGCTAAAAAAATGGAATCTACTTCCACCTGACCAGATTCGTGAATCCATGTCACAGGTAAGTCTGTATGCGGCCGAACTTCAAAAGAATGAGAGCTTTTCCCTGTAGCGGGAATTGAAGTCCCGGTAGTAGATAAACCAAGGAAATCTTCGAAAATGCCCGTAGACAATGCTAGGTTAACATAGGATGTTTCAGTTAGTTTTGCGATAACGGAGAATGGAACTAACTTATCAGAATCCCATTGAACAGGCTTGTTCTCTATTATTTCATGACCAAAGAGCTCAATATCAAACAAAAAATAATCATTCCATCCATTAACTGCTTTAGCTAGCGCGAAATTAGTATGTCTACTTCCAGATGATGAGCCTAAACGAAATACCATCATGTCTTTTTTTACTAATTCTGGGGCCAATCCCTTTAACGACTGAACTGAAATATATCCAGCAGTATTAGGTTTCTTTAGGCCAGCGCGTAAAGCATACCCCTGAAATGACTCTGGGTCTCTCCACCTTCCATCAGGGTCACTCATCTGGTTTAATGCTTTCTCGAAAATATTTGTCATTCTGGTTTCACATTAACCTCTGAAGAATGACTATACGAAATCCATAAAGCTCAATCAATGACTACTTTTGAAGCACCATACAATAATACTTGGTATTTTTTTTCGAACGAAATTTTTCGCCCACATACTCCAGTCATTCTCCTTCTACCCGCTCCCCAATTTCATTGTAAGATATCCCTATCTAACTAACGGTATGCCACGATGCTCGATTATCTAATCCAAAATGCAAGCCTTCCCGATGGCCGCAGCGACATGTCCATCGGCATTAAAGACGGCAAAATTGTCGAAGTCAGCCAAGCCAAAGACCTACCAGCACATGAGAGCTTCGATGCCGCAGGCAATTTGGTTTCCACGCCCTTTGTCGACAGCCATTTCCACATGGACTCCACACTAAGCCTTGGTCAGCCACGCTTAAATCAAAGCGGTACGCTATTGGAAGGCATTCAAATCTGGAATGAGCTAAAGCCCGACCTCAATGCTGAGCACATCAAAAAGCGCGCTTTAGATATTTGCCAGTGGGCTGTTGCTCAAGGCACCTTAGCGATTCGCAGCCATGTCGATATCTGCGATGACAGCCTGCTGGCGACCGAAGTGCTTTTAGAAGTGCGCAAAGAAATGGCTCCGTGGATTGATCTGCAATTGGTGGCGTTCCCGCAGGATGGCTATTTCCGTTACAAAAACTCGGTTGCAAACCTAAACCGTGCTCTGGATATGGGTGTGGATGTGGTCGGTGGCATTCCCCATTTTGAGCGTACGATGAGTGATGGTGCAGCGTCGGTTAAAGCGCTGTGCGAACTAGCCGCCGAGCGTGGTTTGATGTTAGATATGCACTGCGATGAGTCGGATGATCCGCTATCCCGTCACGTCGAAACACTGGCATATGAAACGCAACGCTTGGGTTTACATGGCCGCGTTACTGGCTCTCACCTCACCTCCATGCACTCGATGGATAACTATTATGTGAGCAAGCTGATGTCACTAATGGCAGAGGCGAAACTCAATGTGGTAGCTAATCCGCTGATCAATATCACGCTGCAAGGCCGCCATGATAGCTATCCGAAACGACGCGGCATGACGCGGGTGAAAGAGCTGACTCAGCGTGGCCTTAATGTGTCTTACGGCCATGATTGCATAATGGACCCGTGGTACAGCCTTGGCACTTACGACATGCTGGATGTGGCGCACATGGGGCTACATGTTGGCCAAATGACCGGTGTGGCAGAGATGCAGGCCTCGTTTAAATCCGTTACTGAAAATGGTGCGAAAACGATGAATTTGGAAGGCTATGGCTTGGAGGTTGGTTGTAATGCGGATTTGGTGGTGTTGCAGGCTAAGGATTCGGTTGAGGCATTGCGCTTGCGGAGTAATCGGTTAATGGTAATGCGCCGCGGTAAGGTGGTTGCGACTAGTGCGCCGCGCTTGAGTACGGTGACGCTGGGTGAGCAATCTTCGGCGGTGGATTTTCGGTTGTAGGCTTGGGAGCTGTTCTACTGGCCAGAAAGCCGCTGGCCAGTAGATACCACATTCAAGTATTCAATAAAAACTCGTTGATAGTCATTACCTCAACACCCTCTTCAACCTGAGATTCCTCAAGTGTCACGAGCCGACACGGTTTATGCTTAGATTGAGGAAAATACCCAAATGACCTTAACTCTCGATTTCGCGTCTTTTCGGCGCTGATATCGTAAGCTACCTGATACAAGGCTTCCCCCGTATAAAAATCAACTTCATAGGTCTCTTTCAGGTAACTCAAACGCTCGCACTCTTGGTTGAGCTTAATAAACACCAAATTTTCCAGTGACTTGCCTAAATCTTCTGAATGCTTCGGTGCAATCTGCAACAAGCCGTTATCCAGTGCATAAATCTTCTTTGAAGACTTAATCTGCTCTTTTGGTTTGTTGTGAAATTTATCGATTCTCTGGAGCAGAAATACATCCTCGAAATAGCGAATATACTCTTCAACAGTCTTTTTACTGATGCCAAAGATATTCGCCAAAGCGGTGTAATTCAGCATGCCAGTGACGTTAGATAGTAGGTAGAAAAATAGCCGCTCAATGGCCTCGGCATTACGTAGGCCATAGCGGGGAATAATGTCTTGGTAGAGAATGTTTTTTGCGTAACTGGTAAGTATTTCCTTTTTGATGATTGGATCATTAACCGTAAACACCTCGTAAAAGCCACCCCATTGTAAATATTCATCACGTGCACGAGCGATCGCAATACGGTTGCTGGCTATGTCAATTTCAGATGCGTAAGCGATATCCTTAAACTTAAGATACTCGGAAAACGAGAATGTATCTAAATGAATATTAAGACTTCTGCCACTGAGAATTGTGTTGAGCTCATTCGATAGCATTGAGGAGTTGGAGCCAGTGACAATAAATTTGATATCGCTGACCTCATACTGGCTCTTGATAAAGACCTGCCAGTTTTCAAAGAACTGGATCTCATCGAAAATGACATAGGTTTTTCCCTGCGGATCAGCCATTTGCAGATACGTGTCATAAATCGTCTGAAGGTAGCTTGGGTCGTGCCGCACTTCCAGAAAACTCGGCTGCTCCAGGTTCACGTAAAGAATATTCTTTGGGTCAACACCTGTGTCGATTAGATGATTGACCGCAAGTTTGGCTAGTGTGCTTTTTCCACAGCGGCGTATGCCGGTAATCGTGATGATCTGGCGCAGTGGTAAGTAGGCAATGAGCTTCTCAAGCTTGTCACGCTGAACAAATTTCGACCTGCCTCCAGTCCAGTGGGGGTTTTGCTCAATCAAGATATTTTTCATTGTAATAATCAATAGTTTCTAAATATAGGTATTTATACTACGCTATTTTAGTATTTTTTGGGGTTTTATATTGTTTTACCTGAGGCTTTAAGGATCATAAGTTATACAAAGCCAAGTCATTAACTCAGACAGCTTAAATGATAAACGGTATTATTAACGTCGATAACACTCAATCGGTAATTTATGGCTCATATACAATGTTTAGTTGATTCACCAAAACCAGATGATTTAGCGATCATTTTCATTCATGGTTTAAATGGGGATGTCCGTGAGACATGGATGATCGATAAAAAAGATGAGTCAACGCTGTGGCCAAAATGGCTAGCATCCGATCTTGATTGCTCAGTCTGGCTACTTGGGTATGATGCTAAGCTCAGTAGTTGGCAAGACAATGCAATGCCACTACCTGACCAAGGTGATGCTGTACTAGAAGAGCTACATTCAGAATTTGGGCTAAAAAATCGTCCACTATTATTGATCGGTCATAGCATGGGTGGCTTACTCATCAAAACCCTGATCCATCATGGGCGCACCAAAGGAATTACCCGCTATGAGAATATTATTAAACGTATTCAGGGAATTTCCTTTGTCGCAACACCGCATAATGGTTCCCAACTGGCTACGCTTGCTAAATATGCTTCTTTTTTACTACGCACCAACCCACAAGTTGGGAATATGCAGACTCATGAAGCCCATCTTCGTTCTCTGAATCAGCAATTCCTAGCGTATTTCAATGACAAAAAAACGAATATCGCTGTGCGTACTTATGCAGAAACCAAGGGTATTCTGATTGGCAAAAAGGTTTTCGGTTTTAATCTAGGTAGTACTAAGTTAATTGTGGACCCTAATAGCAGCGAACCGCATGTGCCGGGCGAGATTGCCATACGTTTATCTGAAGATCATTCCAGTATCTGTAAGCTGAAAGATAAAAACCAAACGCTCTATAAGTCACTACTCGCCTTTATTAAAGAAGACGTGCTTCCAAAGTGCCAAAATCCAAAATCTCAAAGTATTGAGAGAGAAGAAGTAACTGTTTCTGCGAAGACGCCCGAACAAATAGCCAGTCACCCTGTTTTATCTGATACTGGTCAAACTAAGGTTTTTATTAGCTATAGTCATGATTCAGATGCGCATCGTGACTTCGTACGTAGACTTGCTAAAAGGTTGCGTGCAGATGGACTTAACTGCGTCATAGATCAATACATTAATGGCTTCCCCGCAAATGGTTGGCAGCACTGGATGGAAGACCAAGTTGAAGAGGCCGATTTCGTTTTGCTGGTGTGTACCGAAACCTATTTGCGGCGCTATCGTGGCAAAGAAACTAGCGGAGGCAATGGCGTTACGTTTGAAGGCTTGGTGATTTCACAAACGCTTTATGATGCTTATTATCACAATACCAAGTTTGTACCAGTGCTTCCTGAGGGTGGGGACTTCAACCATGTGCCATTGCCACTAAAGCAGTACAGCACTTACACGATCCCTACAAATTATGACAAGCTGTTTCGATATATCTCAAATCAGCCTGAGCATAATGCACCGCAAGTTGGCAGCATGCGCGTTATGAGACCTGCACAAGAAGTATCCAATAATGACTCATTTAAAGAAGAATCAACCAAACCTCCTCCTATCGACAAAGTTCAAGTCACCAAACTCCCCTACACTAACAGCCATCTGTTTGGGCGTGAGAAAGAGCTAGATATGATTGATGATGCTTGGAATGAAGGTGTTAACATCCTCGTTCTCAAAGCAATGGGCGGTACGGGAAAAACGGCGCTGCTGAAACGTTGGTTAGATTATTTTGTTGCTGATAACTGTCGGGGTGCCACAGCGGTATTTACTTGGTCGTTCTACTCACAGGGTTCGGCAGAAAATAAACAAACCTCCACCGATGATTTCTTCGAGTCTGCATTACGGTTCTTTGGCTATACAGATGAAGCGCTTCCAGCGCCACACGAAATAGGTATTAAGTTAGCTCGCCTAGTCGCAGCACACCGCACGCTGCTGATTCTGGATGGTTTAGAGCCATTGCAGTATCCCATTGGGAGTTCCCGCGGTGAGCTTAAAGACCAGAGCTTAAAAGCGTTATTACAACAATTGGCTGCTAACAATGCGGGCTTGTGCCTGATTTCATCACGGCAAACGGTTGAGGAACTCAAAGGCAAACCTGAAAAACTGGTGCTGGCGCATGATCTGGAACAGCTACAGGAAAAAGATGGTGTTGCCCTATTGCAATCCATCGGTGTAAAAGGCTCAGACGCTGAACTAAGGCAAGCGGTAAACGAGGTGGCAGGTCATGCCTTGGCACTAAACCTGTTAGGGAATTACATCAAAACAGTGTTGAATGGTGATATTCGCCAACGTGACAAAATTCCCGGCTTGATGGCAGAGCGTAATGATGGCAAACATGCCGAAAAAATGTTGGCGGCTTATGAAGCGCACCTTCAAGGTTCACCGGCATTGAGTGTATTGTACTTGCTTGGATTATTTGACCGGCCCGTTTCACCCGGCGCTGTCCTGTGCTTGAAACAGGCGAAAATCCCTGCGCTGACCGATCAGTTGGATAGCGATGTCGATTGGTGTTATGCCATTGATGATCTACGGGAACAAAATTTATTGAATACACCGAATACGGATTACCCGGATAATCTCGACAGCCATCCGCTGATTCGCGAATACTTTGGCAGGCAACTGCAAAGCCAGCAGCCTGAGGCTTGGCAACAGGCGCATGCGCGGCTCTATGAATACTACAAAGCTTTACCGAGAAAGGAGTTTCCCGATACTCTAGAAGAGATGAAGCCGTTGTTCAGTGCGGTGGTTCATGGCTGTATAGCAGGGCTAGAGCAGAAGGCATTGAAAGAAGTTTATTGGCCACGTGTTCAGCGTAGTGGAGAAAACTACGCTTGTAACAAGCTGGGAGTATTTAGTGATGAGCTCTCCACTGTTGCGTATTTTTTCACTGTTCCTTGGCGGGTCCCCGCGGAAAGTTTGGGTGATATAGAAAAAGCTGGGGTACTGAACTGGGCAGGTGTACGTTTACGTGCACTGGGAAGGTTACATGAGGCGATTGAGCCAATACAGGCAAATGTTGAGATGAATCTGGAGAGTCAAAATTGGGTAGATTTATCAATGAACTCGGCTAACCTAAGCGAACTGCTGCTTATTCTTGGTGAGATACCTTCTTCGATTAACAGTGCTAAACAAAGCGTGGAGTATGCAGAGAGAGCCGGAGGTAGCCTTTACCTAGTGGGAACACGTGTTACCCATGCTAATGCTCTACATCAGTCTGGGAAGTTATTACAAGCTTTTGAGCTGTTTAAAAGTATCGAAGTTTTGCAGCAGGAGCAGCAGCCAGAGTTTCCCATATTATATGCTCAACGAGGTTTTTATTACTGTGACCTGTTGCTGGCGCAGGGAGAAACTTCGGCAGTGTTAAAACGAGCAACCCAAACACTGGAGTGGGCTAAACAACAGGGTGCATTTTTGCTAGAAATTGCATTAAATAAACTATTACTTGGAAGAGCGAATTTACAACACTCAATTCAGAAGGCTCCTCCCTATCTGCCCTTGTCATTGAATAATCAAACTTCAGCTGCCGAATGGCTAGAGCAAGCAGTGGCAGAATTACGCTCGGCTGGGTACCAGGACCAATTACCACTTGGGTTACTCGCCCGTGCCATCTTGTTCCGCTACACCCATAAATTCATCCTTGCGCGCCAAGATCTGCAGGAGGTTTACGACATTGCCGAACCCAGTGGAATGCACCTGCACTTGACCGACTACCACTTAGAAATGGCGCGCTTAATACTGGAAGAATCTAAAGTCCTCACCCCAAACCCAGATACACAAAAAGCCCCTATTACCAGCCCAAAACCAGAGAGCACGCTAACCCTACAAGACCACATCAACCAAGCCCAAGCATTGATCACTGCTACAGGCTATCACCGTCGCGATGCGGAACTGGCCGACCTAATTTCAAAAGCTTCTGAAAGTACTATTTAAGGAGATTGGTGTATGCCAGACCATCTAATTTCTGTCGATGATTACTTATCTGGCGAACGCGAGAGTGAAGTTAAGCATGAGTTTGTTGAAGGTCAGGTATTCGCAATGGCCGGAGCAAGCCTCTGGCACAATCTCATTACCGGCAATCTGTATGGCTTGTTATGGAATGAGTTACGTGGTCAGCCCTGTTTTCCGGTCGGTGGCGATATGTTGCTGAAAACTCAAGAAAACCGCTATCGCTACCCCGATTTACAAATTATCTGTGACAACGATGCATCCGATGATGAGCATGTTCGGGAATCTCCAATTCTGATTGTTGAGGTCTTGTCACGCAGTACCCGTCGTGCGGATAAAACCGAAAAGCGAGCCGAATACCTAGCCTTACCCAGTGTTCAGGAATATGTGCTGATTGAGCAGGATGTCGCTGAGGTTGAAGTGCAGCGCCGTCGTACAGACTGGCGATCAGAATATTATTACCTTGGGCAGGAGGTAATGTTTGAGTCTATTCAAATCACCCTACCAGTCGAAGAAATCTATCAGCGAGTGAGTAATGAAGATGTTGTTAGCTATCAACGACAACTGGAACAATCTAGTCCCTAAAACTCAAGCCTCCAAATCCCAGCCGCTCGATTCGCCAACTGGCTCTGCCGCTTCTCAACCTCTTTTTCTCCCCAAGTATCATAGTGCTCAGCGATAGCGCGTGTAATTTTGAATTGGCTCGTAGCAAATGTTTCGCACTTTTTTTCGAAGCCTTGGTTACCAATTTTACGATTAGCAGTGACTTCAAGTGGAGTCATATTGGCTAAACGATAAACCAGTCGTTCCTGCTTTGCCTCATCAATCCCCGCCCAACTGTCATCAGGATTTTCTGGCAGGATGTGTTCTAGGTTGTAAGCTTTACTGTCGCTGTCAAAATGCTCCCCTGAGCTTTGGCTTTCTATGGCAAACAATATGTAGCGCACAACTTTTCGGTTACGGCTGTTAGTGGTGCGCAATTCTTTTTCGGTAAAACTGGCTTTAAATTGTTTATCTTCAGGGTAAACCGCGCTCAATGAATTTAAGACCGCTCGAAGGTCCGGCAAACCGCCATTACTAATCCCTCGTGCCACCTCGTTATACAGCCGCTCTTGCTCATTACTCTGCAGACTACAGATCACGTTATAGCGAAATGATATGACTGCAATTGCTTGTAAAATACGGGTAAAGCTAGCCCGTTCGTGCTCAAAAAATCGCTGGTAAGCCGCCATTAACATTGCCAGCGGCTGGCGCACGTTAAACAGCTGTAGCTCTTCTAAAGCAGCTCGCTCTTCTTTGCTCCATTGCTGATCATGAGGATCACGCAAGGCCATATAGACCGCTGCGCCTTCATCCATATCCCGCAGCAACTGAAACGTCTGTTCGCGATTATTGATTTCCTTTCTGATTACCTTGAATAGCTCAGCTTTACGAGCCAAGCGGTGCTGACTGTTCCAAAATACGCGTAAAAACTCAGAAAAGCGCTCATCGCCCAGCAGTCCGACAATCCGTTCCCAGCGGCTTTCTAGTGCCAGTATTTCATTTTCATGGGTACTGCCCGAACTCACTACGGAAAATAAATAATTCTTCAATAAGTCGGTTGCTGATAGTTGCACGCCGCGTGCGTTCAGCGTCTCAAAGACTTTAAAGGCGTTTAGTTCGTCAGTCACCGTGATGACGGTAAAAAATAGCTTATCAACTAAAGCGTCCATAAACATCGCAAATTGAGTGCCGCTGTCATCCGTGTGACCGAAACGGTTTTTTAACTGCTCTTTGAACCAGCCAAACACCTTGCGCAGTTGATGCTCCGAAGCATTCAGACCACGCATAGGTAGTTTCTCTAAGGGCACCAGATAGGTTTGATAATACCTGTCATTATGGCGGTTGAGCTCAAGCTTTGAGCGGGAAACTAAGGTAACTGGGTCAACGTATCCAATATAACTGGCTTGCAGCTGGTTTTGTCGCTTGCGGTTGTTCTCGGTATCTTTTCCTGCATCGGCAAGGTCTTTCAGGTAGGCCAGTCCAGCAAGGATTAATACGCTAATCGTGGTAATCCGTTGCTGGCCATCAATAATATCGAACTGCTTGCCATCTGAGGATTGCAGTACCAGATAGCCCATATAGTGCATCGACTCTCCATCCTCGCTGAACATCTCTACGATATCCTGCCAAAGATCATCCCACTCATCTTCAGTCCATGAATAATCTCGCTGAAAAGGTGGAACACGATACCGCAGACCATTCCCTAATAACTTACGGAAAGTCTCATTGCTGGTATTGAAGTTCATTGCACTCATTCAGGTCTCCGGCACGTGTATTCGTACTTAATTATGGCAGGTTTGCACTGGGTTTTCATAAGCCTTTAGGGTAAAGACTGATTCGACTATTTGTGTAGAAAGCCTTCCTAACAAGAATCAGCGTTTACTTGACTAAAATCATAACCCACCCACCCTTTTAAGCGCATAGTAATAACCGTGTTTCATTCACTTACCCGAAGGTACGTATGGACTTTAAGGATTACTACAAAATACTGGGCGTGGAGCCTGAGGCGGATGCTAAAGCCATCAAAACGGCTTACCGCAAGCTGGCCCGCAAATACCATCCGGATGTCAATCCTGAGGAAGGTGCGGGCGAGAAGTTCAAGGAAGTCGCCGAAGCCTACGCCGTTCTGAAAGATGAGAAACTGCGCGCAGAGTTTGATGAGCTGCGCAAATACGGCGGTCAGCCGGGTGGAGGATTTAAGCCACCACCGGACTGGCAGCGTAGCGGTGGCTTTGAATCTGGCGGTCAGTCTTCTGAAGACTTTTCTGACTTCTTTAATTCGATCTTTGGTGGCGGAGGAGGCCCTGCCGGTGCCGGCGGCCATACGCGTAGACCGATGCGTGGCGAAGATGCCGAAATTGAGTTGCCCGTCTTTTTAGAAGAGACCATTGGCGACCAGCAGCGCACGATCGAATACACCATTCCCAAGATGGAAAATGGCCAAGTCACTCAGGTCAAGAAACAGCTCAAGGTCACCATTCCTAAAGGGCTTGTTGATGGCGAGCGAATTCGTTTAAAAGGCCAGGGAGTACCGAGCTTTGGCGGTGGCGAGGCGGGTGATTTATACCTACATGTGCGCTTGGTGCCACATCCATTGTTTGATGTTCAGGGGCACAACCTCACGATTACCGTGCCACTGGCACCGTGGGAAGCGGCGCTGGGCACCAAGGTCACGCTACCTACCCTCACCGGCAAAATCAGCCTGACCATTCCACCCAATACGCAAGCCGGTAAGAAGATGCGTATTAAAGGAAAAGGCTTGCAAGGTAAAAAGGAAACTGGCGATTTGTATGCGGTGTTCAAAATCGTCATGCCAGCCGACAGCAATGAGGAGGCTCAGAAGCTGTGGGCGCAGCTTGCAGAGAGTGCTGAGTTTGACCCCAGAGCGGATTGGAGGAGTACGAAATGAGTGCCACCATACTACAAATCTCGTTTGCCGAATTGTGCAACCTGGAGCGTCTGGAACATGACGTGATCGTTGAAATCGTCAGCCATGATATCGTCACGCCGATTCAGGGTGAGTTGGCCGCAGACTGGGTGTTTGAAGCCAGTGCCGTGCCTGTTATTAAAAAGGCAGCACGTTTAGCCAATGACTTTGAAATCGACTGGGTTGCCGTGTCGATGATGATTGATCTGATGCAGCAAAAAGAAGCTTTGGAGCGTGAAAACGCAGCTTACCGTTTGCAGTTAGAGCGGTTTATTGAAGGCTGATAACCAACAGCGCCCTGACCAAAATACATTCGATCAGGGCGCTGTGTATCATTGAGCAATCAATGATGGCTTAGGCTAGGCTTTGGCGACTTATTTAGTACCAAAGATACGGTCACCCGCATCGCCTAAACCTGGCAGGATGTAACCTGCTTCGTTTAACTGGCGATCAACCGCTGCCGTGTATAACGGCACATCAGGATGCGCTTTATTAAACGCCTCAACGCCTTCCGGAGCCGCCAGCAAGCATAAGAAACGAATGTTATTCGCGCCGCCATCTTTTAAGCGTTGTACTGCGGCAATCGCAGAGTTTGCAGTTGCCAGCATGGGGTCAACTGCAATCACCAAACGATCAGCAATGTCGCTTGGCACCTTGTAGTAATACTCAACCGCTTGAAGTGTATCGTGGTCGCGATACAAGCCCACATGGCCAACACGAGCCGATGGGATCAGGTTTAGCATGCCATCCAGCAAGCCATTCCCCGCGCGCAGTACTGACACGAAGCACAGCTTCTTACCGGCCAGAATCGGCGCATCCATTTCTTCCATTGGCGTATTAATCAGCTCAGTGGTCAGCGGCAGATCGCGAGTCACTTCGTAACACAGCAGCATAGCGATTTCGTTGACTAATTGGCGGAAGGTACGAGTGGAAGTTTCGCGACGACGCATCAGCGTCAGTTTGTGTTGGATCAGAGGATGGTCGATAATATGAAGGTTTGTAGTCATGGAATGTGTGCCGGGTTTGGGTGAAATAAGGTTGCGCGGATAATACTGCCTGAGGCCGTTTTTTTACAGCAATAGTTTTTGGTTGTTTTTTAAGCAATCCGCTTGAGCGCTTGCTCTGTCTCGCTCTGTGCGGCTTATGATTTTGCTATCAACAATCTTATCCACAGTTTCTGTGGACAATGTGCATAAGGCGTTGTCGCGTCCCTAGCGCTCGTACAGCTCAAGCGGCAGATTATCCGGATCGCTGAAAAAGGTGAAGCGCTTACCAGTATATTCATCAACCCGAATCGGCTCAACTGCTACAGCATGAGATTCAAGGTGCGCAACCACCCTATCCAAATCCTCAACTACAAACGCCAGATGCCGCAAGCCCTGCGCTTCGGGGTAACTCGGTCGCTCGGGACAGCCATTAAATGAGAACAACTCCACCTGAGTGCCATCGGGTAATTGCAAATCCAGCTTGTAAGAGTCGCGTGCTTCGCGGTAATTCTCTGCGGCGATTTCCAGCCCTAACACTTGCGTGTAAAAATGTTTGGAGCGCGTGTAATCCGAACAAATAATCGCTGCGTGGTGAATGCCTTTTAACATGAGTGCTCCGGCTTAGTGAGTGGGGTCAGGCTTTATCATCTCATAATAGTCCAACGCTTCGAACTTCTCGCCGCAGCTACCTTCCGTTTTCTTTAAATGTTGAAAGCCGCAACGGGTGAGCACTTTGCCAGAGGCCGGATTGCGGCTTAGGTGGCGGGCAACAATCCGTTGAAAATCCAGCGTCTCAAATCCAAACTGGATTAGCGCCTGCGCTGCTTCCGTCGCATAGCCCTTGCCCCAGTATGGTACGCCAATCCAATAGCCTAGCTCAGCTTGCTGCGGCTGATCAGGCTCATCGGATTCCATAAGACTGACGGCACCAATCAAGTCGCCTGAGTCAGTTAATGTAATGGCGTAATACGCATAATGTCCGGATTGCCATTGGGACTCGCGACCGGCAATCCACTGCAGAGCCAAGTCTTTAGAATACGGATGAGGAATGCTGGCGGTCATCTCCGACACACGCTTATCGCCCGCCAATAATGTGATAATTGCCGCATCTTCCAGCGTAAAAGGATGCAGTGTGAGGCGTGCCGTATTTAGAATGGGTTGGGTCATCATTTTACTTATATACACACTGGTTAATTAATAATCAATTAGCTAGAGGCGAGGCTCTGACTCGCTCTACGGTGGTTGTCATTTCGCTATTAACATTGTTATCCACAGTTTCTGTGGACAATGCACAGAGCTTTGCTTGTCAGCTAACCAGCTCATACAGTGAAAACAGTCCCAGTGCGATTAATAGCAATCCAGTCAGCACCGCCACGGCCTTCCAAAACCAGTTTTCAATCTTAGACATTATTAAAATCCCAATCATTTAGTGAAAATCATCAATGTCTAAATACTAACGGTTTGTGTTTGCCATATCCATGCACATTAATATACGATCAAAGCTAAGCGTTTGAGATTTTATCCACCCGTTCCAACCCTAAGTTATCCGCAAACTAAGAAAAAACGCTTCAGATACACAAAACTTTAACATTCAACCCATAGGCTACGTCGTTCTCGCGCATTTGTGCGCCCATAGCGACCAACCCTACCATCACATAAAAAGGATACTGCATGAAGCTGAAACCCTTTCTATACTGCGCACCAGCGCTGTTAACACTGAGCGGCACTGCATTCGGCCAATGTTTCTTACCCACTCACGTCATTTCTGAGGTGCAAGGCACTGGCGCAAACTCGTCCATGGTCGATGAGACGGTGACGCTGCAAGCGGTGGTTACCAAGCTACTACCTGCTTTGAATGGCTATATGATTCAGGAAGAGCTAGCCGATGAAGATGGCGACCCTGCCAGCTCGGAAGGTCTGTTCGTTTACGATCGCGACAATAGTCCGGCCGTGGGCGACGTGGTAGCGATCGAAGGTGTGGTTGATGAGTATTATGATCTGACTCAGTTAAAAAGCCTGAGCAGCTATGAAGTGTGTGAAACGGGTGCAACTGTAGCCGCAACGGAAGTTAGCCTGCCATTTAGCGCAGCGGACGATCTTGAAAAATACGAAGGGATGTTGATCACCTTCCCTCAAGCGTTGACAGTGACTGAGACGTACTCATTAGCGCGTTATGGTCAGGTGTCATTATCATCTTCAGGCAAGTTGCCTAACCCCACTCAGGTCGCTGCACCGGGTGACGATGCCAATCTGCAAAAAGCTGCCAATGAGTTGAATGTGGTGGTAATGGATGATGGCAGCAATGCACAGAACCCTACCGTGGGCTATCCGGGCTTTGGTGATTTGACTTATGACAACCCCATTCGCGGTGGCTACACCGTAACTGGCCTCACGAGTGTTGTGAATTATAGCTATGGTAGTTACACCCTCGTTCCGGCAGCGGATGTTGTTTTCGAAGCAGCCAATGCGCGCTCAGCTACACCAGAGTCTGTCGGTGGTGAGTTTAAAGTCGCTGGTTTTAACGTGCTCAACTACTTCACAACACTCAAGTCAGCAGGCTCTGAAATCTGCGGCGACGGCGATACTAACTGCCGAGGCGCGGATGATGAAGCAGAATTTGAGCGTCAGAATACCAAGCTAATGAGCACCCTGTCGGCCATCAATGCCGATATTTTTGGTTTGATCGAAATCGAGAATAATGCCGATGATACCGCCGTCGCGACATTGGTTGAGAATCTGAATGGCATTGTCGGTGCCGATACTTATGACTACATCAAGACCGGCATGTTAGGCGATGATGCCATCAAGCAAGCGCTGATTTATAAGCCTGCTAAAGTGGTTCCGTTTGGTGACTACTCATCGGTTGATTATAACGATGATAAGAACCGCCCTAGCCTGATCCAAAGCTTTAAAGCCGTAAATGGCGATGATGAAGATGCTTTTACCGTGGTCGTTAATCACCTGAAATCTAAAGGCTCTGATTGTGATGAACTTGGCGATCCTGATCTGGATGATGGCCAAGGTAACTGTAACCTGACCCGCTTAGGTGCGGTTGAAATGCTATTGACTGAACTGGGTAGCATGGATAACCAAAACATCCTACTGCTGGGCGATTTCAACTCCTACGCAATGGAAGACCCAATCACTGCCCTGAAAGATGCAGGCTATGTGGACTTAGGTGCTAAAGCCGGTGAATCCTCATCGTATGTTTATGATGGTGAATGGGGAACCTTGGATTATGCCTTTGCCAGCGCCTCACTAGTCGGCAAAGTCAGCGATACAACCGAGTGGCATATCAATGCGGATGAGCCGATTGGCTTTGATTACAACACTAACTTCAAGGCGGATACTGAAGTGACTTCCTATTATGGCGATAGTGCTTACCGCTCTTCAGATCATGATCCGGTGATTGTTGGGTTGAATATCACGCCTAAGAGCGGTGGTGGCGCGGTTTCGCCATTGTGGATGCTATTCTCGTTATTTGGATTGGCTTTGGTGCGCTTGCGTCGTAGTTAAGCTAGTTAACAGGTAATGGCTTGTTAAGCGATTACTCGATACAAAAACGCCCGCGGAGTTTAGCGGGCGTTTTTGTTAGTGCTTGTTACTTTAGACCAAAGCGCCTCTCATCGCATCGGCAGTTGCTCTAGAGTTTGCGACAGTGATGTCTTCAATATTGCCCTACCTCAAGCCATCTTCCGCAATGGCAACATCACCAATACCGAAACCACCATTGCCCCAGCCGCCAGATACAGCCCATTACTATAATCCCCACTCTGCTGCGCCATCAGCCCCACAATCATCGGTCCAACGATCTGCGCCAAGCCATACGACACAGTCATTTTCCCCATCATTTTCGCCGGTCGCGTCGGGTAATAGCGCCCAGCCATAGTCAGCACCAAACTCACAATCCCAATAAACGTGCCGCCAAACATCGCTGCACCAAGTATCGCCATAGCAAACCCAGGCACCAGTATAGGCAACATAATCCCCACAATCTGAATCAAGCCAGCCAGAATCAGCGCATCAATATCGCCAATGCGTCGTGCGATTAAATCCCAGATAATACAAGCCGGTGCCGCCGCTAAACCCAGTACCATAAATGTCCAAGCGCCCTTGCCTTCCAGCCCCGGCAGCTTATTGACGATCGCGACAATAAAGGTCGCGCTCACCACATAACCAATGCCCGCACAAAAATAGGAAATCATAAACAAGCGCATAAAGGCCGGACCGGGTGGATTGTCCACCATGGCACTGCCGCTACGGGTTACCGCGCTGGTATCTGGCGGAGGCAGCCAGCGCCATGCCGGAATCAAAATCAGCACACCAATGGCGCTTAAAATAAACCACTGCTGATCCCAGTCAAAATAGCGATGGAGAATTTCAACGGCGATGGCGGCAAAGGCAATGCCCAGTCCTAAGCCTGAAAAGTGGATACCCAATTCACTGCGATGATCATTGCGAATAAGCCAGTTCATAATCAAGGCCGAAGCCAGCAACAAGCCTGCCGCACTACTTAATCCTGCCAGAAAACGCAGTATCGACCAAAGCCAAACATTGGTAGTCAAGCCCATACCAATGGTCGTCAGTACTGCAACAACCAGCCCTAAGCGATACAGCTTGTCTTTTAAAATCATGCTGCTAATTTGTGAGGCGATAATCGCACCACACAGATAACCGATGTAGTTGATGGTGGCTAGTAAGCCGGCATCATAAATACCTAATCCAGCTTCCTGCTGCATGATGGGCAATAGCGGCGTATAGGCAAAGCGGGCAATCCCCACTAGTAAAATTAGGCTGAGTATACCCGCCGTGAGCACCCGTAGGCGCTCGGTTGATTCGGACATGGGGGATTCCTGAGAATGTGATCGGGGTTGAGGTATTGCCGAAGGCTTAAGCCTCCAGCGAGCGGTCCCAAAGGTTGGGCATGACATTATTGCTGTAGCCGGAGATAAAGGTATTGGCCTTGCCGCTGGCTGCATCAAAAGTATGACGTTTGACTGCGCCGATATTAGCGCCATAAATGTGAATACTAACCGAGACCTGATCGCTCAAGGCATTACTTACCCGATGCACATCACCGATTGTAGGTGAGACTAAATCCACATCGCCAACGCCTAGCTCATGCTGAGCGGTACACAGCAATGCACCAGTTTCGGCATCGTGGCTAAACTCTTCGCAGCGCTCACCGCCACGCATTACACCAACCATGCCCCACACGGTATGATCATGTATTGGCGTGGTTTGGCCCGGTCCCCAGACAAAGCTGGCCACTGAAAAACGTTCCAGCGGGTCGCAATGCAGTAAAAACTGCTGATAGGTATTGCGGTCAGGTTGAGAGAATCGGGACGGTAACCAGTCATCGTGGGTAATCAGATCGACTAGCAGGGGTTTTCCAGAAGCGAGAATCTGTGGCTCGTTACCCTCAGCGCCATCAATTAAGCGAGTGAAGTCCTGAATGAAGTGCCGAAAACGTTGGATATTTGACATAGATTCCCTCAAAAGATAGACAGCAATAACGCGACACCATCGAGTGAGGTGCCGCGTTACGACAGTACAATTGATCAAGGGCTTGGGCAAGCCGAATCCTGTAGATTTTTACTTCCTTAAGCTAAGTATCGATTTTGTCGTGGCTCTTTGGCTTGCTGTTCACCGTTTATTGATTGCTAGCCGCTTTGGGTTTGTAGAAATTGACCAGATTACCCAGCAGCATGAGCACGCCACCAATCGCCAGCGACAGATTGACACTCTCACCGTAGAGCAGCACACCAATCATTGCGATCAGTGGCAGGCGAATAAAGTCCAGCGTGACCACGACACTCACCTCGGCAGACTGCATTGCCTTGGTCATGCAAAAGTGCGCCGTTAGCGCAGTGATGCCCACCAGCAGTATCCATGGCCAATGCACCCACTCCGGCACAGTCCAGTTAGGAATAGCCAGCAGTAAACTCACCGGCAGTTGGATTAAGCACATATAAAACAAAATGGTCAGCGGCTTTTCAGTGGATGCCAGCCCCTTGGTAGCGGTATGTGAAACGGCATAAGCGACCGCCGCAGCCAGTACAATCAGCGAGGCGCTATTAAAGATTTCTGTGCCGGGCTTTACGATCACTAACACACCCAGAAGCCCTAACAACACTGCCAATGATTTACGCCAGGTAAACGATTCCCCTAGAAACACTGCCGCCAGAATCGCCGTCCAAAATGGCACTGTAAACTCAATGGCAAACACTTCCGCCAGCGGCAATAATCCAATCCCCAGAAACCAGCCGTACTGGCCGCCAAAGTGAAAGACATTACGTAGCGTGTGTAGCTTCAAGCGTTGGGTTTTAAATAGGGAGAGTTGCCCGCTGGAGAAGATGACAGTCGTCACCACCAGCAGGCCAATCAAGCTTCGGAAGAACAGCGTTTCAAAAGTATTGATCTCGCCGCTTAGCTCACGTGCGCCGATTGCCATGCCGCAAAACGATGCCAGTGCGCCAGACATCCAGAGAATGGCCTGCATGATGTGTTCCCCGAGTGTTATGCCACTACAGTTTAGTGCAGCTTCATTTTTGGTTTTACGGTATTGCCGATTTTGTGCGCCATCCACACCGCTGCGCCACCAAACCAGCCATGAATGGCAATCTGATGCATGCGGTATAAGGAGACATACACCATGCGAGCCAAGTGCCCTTCAATAAACATCGAGCCCTTCGACAAGTTACCCATTAAGCTACCGACGGTGCTGTAGTTACTGAGGTTAACCAGCGAGCCATAGTCGCTATAAACGTAATCTTTAAGCGGCTTGTTTTGGCGTTGCAGCATAATGTTTTTATACACTTGGCTAGCCATTTGATGCGCCGATTGTGCGCGAGGCGGCACCCAGCTGCCATCTGCTTGCTTGCAACCACAGCAATCACCGATTACAAATACCGAGTCGTCTACGGTGCTTTGCAAGCTTGGCTTTACCATAATCTGGCCAATGCGATTAACTTCGAAAAAGCCCTGCTCAGGGATAAAGTCTGGCGCTTTAACACCGGCAGCCCACACGGTTAAATGTGCATCGACCCGACTGCCATCCGCGGTAATAAAGCCATTTTTATCCGCCTCAATCACGCGGGTATTGACCATCACTTTTACGCCCAGCTTTTCAAGCTCACGGCGCGCAGAAGTGGCGATCTTCTCAGGCAGTGCTGGCAAAATACGCGGGCCTGCTTCCAGCAAAGTCACTTGCGGGCGCTGAGTCGTTCCCTCATCTGAGAGGTCATACATTTTCATCAACTCAGACACGTGATATAGCTCAGCAGATAGCTCAACCCCCGTCGCACCACCGCCCACAATCGCCAGTTTCAACTTACCCGCCGCACCCGGCTGATAGACCCGCATAAACTGATCCAGCATGGCATGATGAAAGCGCTCAGCTTGCTTGTGAGAGTCAAGGTAGTAGCAGTTATCGGCGACGCCTTTGGTGCCAAAGTCATTACTCACACTGCCAACCGCCATCACCAGCGTGTCATACTTTAGGGTACGCTCTGGGAGAATTTCATTGCCTTTATCATCGTCTAACGACGCCAGACTGATAGTCTTGGCTGCGCCATCTAAGCCAACCATATTACCCAGTTGAAACTGATAGTGATGTCGGACGGAATGCGCGTGATACACCACGCCATCGGTACTGCGGTCCAGTGCGCCGGTGGCTAATTCATGCAGCAAGGGCTTCCAGATATGGGTCCGGTTTTTATCCACCAGAATGACTTTAGCTTGCTTCTTTTTGCCAAGCTTATTACCCAAGCTTGTGGCTAGTTCAAGGCCACCGGCCCCACCTCCGACAATCACAATAGTTTGCATACGGTTGTTACTCTTTAAAGGTTAGAATTCGGTCGCATTGATACTCAATGCCATGGCTTCTGCAATTTTGATGCCGTCGATTGCGGCCGACATAATGCCACCGGCATACCCTGCGCCTTCACCCGCTGGAAACAACCCTTTGGTATTAATGCTCTGGAAGCTGCCATCGCGCTTGATATTGATTGGCGCAGAGGTGCGCGTTTCAACACCGGTTAGCAAGGCATCATCCAGCGCAAAACCTTTGATCTTGCGATTAAACGCAGGAATGGCTTCACGAATCGCTTTGGTGCAGAAGTCAGGTAAAATATTGCTGAGGTCGGTCAGCTTAATTCCCGGAGTGTAAGATGAGGTCACATCACCCAGTTTCTCGGAGGATTGGCCACGCATAAAGTCGCCCACGCGCTGTGCGGGCGCATCGTAAGTCTCGCCACCCAGGATATAGGCTTTGCTTTCCAAATCGCGCTGAAAATCAATCCCTGCCAATGGGCCACCAGGATAATCAGACGGGTCAATGCCCACCACGATTGCGCTGTTAGCGTTGCGTTCATTGCGTGAGTATTGGCTCATGCCATTAGTCACCACACGCTTCTCTTCAGAGGTCGCGGCCACCACGGTACCACCGGGGCACATGCAAAAGCTGTAAACCGAACGGCCATTTTTACAATGGTGTACCAGCTTATAATCTGCGGCGCCCAAAATCTCATTACCGGCATTTTTACCAAAGCGCGCGGCATCGATCAGTGACTGTGGATGCTCAATACGGAAGCCTACCGAGAACGGCTTTGCTTCGATATACACATCTTTTTTCAGCAGCATTTCAAAGGTATCGCGCGCACTGTGGCCAACGGCCAAGGCAATGTGCTTGGACTTAATATGCTCGCCAGTTGATAAGGTCAGGCCGGTGATTTGGCCATTATCAATATCCAGATCATCAACCCGCGCATTAAAGCGAATTTCGCCGCCCAGCTCGATAATTTTGGCGCGCATTTTCTCGACCATCGTCACCAATTTAAAGGTACCGATATGCGGCTTGCTGACAAATAAAATCTCATCCGGTGCACCGGCTTCCACAAATTCATTCAACACTTTGCGTGAATAATGCTTCGGGTCTTTCACCTGGCTATACAGCTTGCCATCGGAAAAAGTGCCTGCGCCGCCCTCACCAAATTGCACATTGGACTCGGTGTTTAGCTCGCGCTTACGCCAGAAGCCAAAGGTATCTTTGGTGCGCTCACGAACCGCTTTACCGCGTTCCAGTATCAGTGGCTTATAACCCATTTGCGCCAGCACTAAACCGGCCAGCAAACCACAAGGGCCAAAGCCAATCACGACTGGGCGCTCTTTCAGATCAGTCGGGGCCTGAGCGACAAATTTGTAGCTCATATCCGGGGTCTGCTTGATCAACGGGTTATCCGCAAACTGCGCTAAAAGCGCATCGTCATGAGTGGTCGTGACATCCAGCGTGTAGATCAGGAAAATATTACTGTTCTTGCGCGCATCGTAGCCACGACGAAACACCTCAACGCTGAGCAGCTCAGCATCGTCGATTTTTAGCTCATCCAAGATCGCTTGGCGCAGTGCCTGCTCGTTATGATCAAGCGGTAATTTTATATTGGTTAAACGGATCATTCTTTGTCCCGGGTACCCATATACTTGTCAAAATTTTCAATATATTCGTCGAGGTTTTGTTCTAGCATCTGCTTGTATTCCGCCACAAAATACTCGATCGCATCTTCTTTACTGTCCAGCATCTGGATCACATTGCCGCTGCTGGCAGCAGTCAGCCAGGCATTGAAGCGAGCCAGTGAAAACATCATTGAAGCACTCACTTGACCGCTGTTGGCGTCTTTGCCCATTTGCGAATTTGAGAGATCAATATGCGCATCGGCACGCTTGAAAAATGCCGCGTCCGGCTGCTCTTTATTCTGTGCTTCGGAGTTATTATCTTTGCTTGCCATCTGGTCCTCTGGTCTTAAGTCAATTGATTGGGTTTAAACAGCGGTAGAGTAACCGATGCCCGCTCTAATTACACGGCTTAAGCTTAGGCGGCTGTCCAGCGCGCTTCGATAATCAACTTGCCTTGTTGCAGAATTTTTCCATGAAACACATCGCCACGATTCACAATGCCAACGCCCGCTGGCGTACCGGTCATGAGTACATCGCCATTTTCAAAGCTCATAAAACTCTGCACTTCTTCCAGCAAGGCTTCAGGCTTATGCAGCATTAGCGGGTAGCCACCTTCCTGAATCAAAGTATCATTGATATAAAGCTCAAGGCTTAGTTCGCTGCTATCGCCATCAAAGGCCGTAAAACCACTAAACACGGCAGAGCCATCAAAGCTTTTAGCGCGCTCCCATGGCAAACCTTTAGCTTTTAAGCGTGACTGCACGGCGCGCTTGGTTAAATCCAAACCAAAGCCCACGGCAGATAGTTTGCCATCCGTTACCAAAAATGAAATCTCGCCTTCATAATGAATCGCTTCGCCATCGCCCTGCTCGTTACCGGCGCGCAGCTCGGTGGCAATCGCAGAGTTTGGTTTAACGAATATCACCGGCTCGCTGGGTACTTCATTATTCAACTCAGCAATGTGGTCGGCGTAGTTTCTGCCAATGCAGACTACTTTGGAGGGAGTAATGGCGTTATCGTTAACAAACAAGGTCTGCATGGGGATACCAAAGGCTGGGAAATACCCCCTATTCTAATGCAGGCCTGAGGTGCTAACAAATGCTATCCATCAAAATACATAAAGTCTGTTGCTCACACCGCTGTCTAATTCTTCACGGATTATCTCCAAACCGTTCTCGACATCGGCCAGCGTGACCGGCGCACTCAGGCAGATTCGCACGCTTTGAGGTGCAGCAAAGCGGCCAACGGCAAAGGGCTCTGAACTGAGTAAGCCAACTCCCTTTTCATTAAGTCTTGCTTCAAAGTCTGCCGCCCGCCATGGCTCTGGCAAAGCCAGCCACACATGAAAACTGCCATCCAGTATTCGGCAGTTACAGCCTGCTAAAATACGTCGTGCAGCGGCGATTCGAGAGGCTAACTCTTCCCGGATGTTGGTTTCACAGCGGGCATAGTGTTCACTGCTAATCCAGCGCTGCGCCACCTCGACCGTAATGGGTGAGGTAAACCAACAATGCGAGCGAATGGCCGCAGCGACTTGCTGTTTAAGCCGTGGCGGCGTGACTAGATAGCCCACACGTAAACCACCGGCCAACATTTTAGAATGGCTATTAATATACAGGCTAATCTCAGGATTCAGATTGTAGAAGCTGGGTGGTTTGTCATCGCAGTAATAAGCCGACACCGCATCTTCAATAATCCACAAATGATAGCGCTCGGCAATCTCAGCAATCGCTGCCTGACGCGCTGCGGTGATACAGCTATTGGTTGGGTTTTGTGCCACTGGTGTACAATACAGCGCCCGAAAATGACCGGCTTTGCAATGCTCTTCCAGCGACTCGGGAATAATTCCCTGCTCATCCTGCTCTACACCCGTGAGCTTCACGCCCATTTGCGCAGCGATAGCACTTAATCCGGGGTAAGTCAGACCTTCGCATAACAAATGCTCGCCAGGCCGTAAGGTCGCCGCCAGTGCCAATGAAATGCCATGTTGCCCACCACAGGTAATAGTTAAGTCTTCGGCAGCGCAATTCACCCCCAAACCTTGCAGCCACTGCGCCGCCCATTCGCGTTGATGGTTAACCCCTTTCTCCGGCTGGTAACCCACCAGGTCGAGATTGGGCACATCCTCGGCGACCTCGCGCAAGGCCATTTGCAAATAACGGTCGGTATCCATCGGGATGGGTAAGTTCTGAGTGAAGTCGATACGGTTGCGCTGCTCGCGGGCCAAAATCGCAAAGCCGCGATCTTGCTCATCGGAGCGAATAAAGGTGCCACACCCAACCCTTGCAGTCACCACGCCACGCTTTTCAGCTTCGGCATAACCCCGCGTGACGGTGCCAATGGTGACGCTTAATTGATCCGCTAACGCGCGATGCGTCGGTAACTTATCACCGGCATTTAAGCTGCCTTGTTTTATCCCGCGTTCTATTTCATCGGCGATCGCCTGATAGCGTGCGTTCTTATAATTGGATAGGTCCGGCGTCCACATTGTCATGGGTACAATACTCTTATTGACTAAAATATCAGGGCGTTACAGAATAAATTGTACCGATTAAAGCGGTGTAAAACAATAATTGTCACCATGACAATTTCATATAACTGTCATTGCTACGCTATGGAAACACGCATTATGATTTCTCTGGAACTGATACTCGCAGTCGCCCTGTTCGCCTTTGTAACCTCTGTTACACCGGGCCCAAACAATATTATGCTGACCGCCTCAGGCGCTAACTTCGGCTTTAAACGCACGCTGCCACACATTGCCGGCATTATTACCGGTATGGGTTTGTTGAATGTCTCAGTGGGTTTGGGTTTAGGTGCGCTATTTACCCAGTTCCCAGTACTACAGCAGGTTCTGCGCGTTGTCGGGAGTGCTTATCTGTTATGGCTGGCCTACAAGCTGCTGTCATTTTCCGCGATTAGCGATAAGAAAGCCGAAGGCAAGCCCTTCTCGTTGGTGCAAGCGGCGGCCTTTCAATACATCAATCCGAAAGCGTGGATTATGGTGATCTCGGCCAATGCCAGCTTCTCGTTAATGGGCGATGGCTATTGGTGGTCGGTACTGATGATTACCACGATCTATGCGGTAGTCGGCACGCCATCCATTATGGTTTGGGCAGGGTTTGGGCAATACATGCGGCAGTTTTTAGGCCAGCAAAACATTCTGCGGTTGTTTAATATCACCATGGCAGTACTGACTGCGCTGTGTGTGGGCTTTATCTGGATGGACTAATCCGTTGAGAAGTATGAGGCTATTTCCATGTGGCGGCGGATTTAGCCTTATACTAAGCACTAACCCTCGCAGAGACCGCCCCGCATGATCCTGATCGTAATTTTTGGCCTACTGATAATCCTGAGCTATCTACCGCAAATGTGGATTCGCAAAGTGATGCGCGAACACTCGCAGGATTTACCGGGCATCGAAGGCACCGGCGGCGAGCTGGCAAAACACCTGATCGAACGCTTCAAGCTCAGCGGGATTGGTGTTGAAGTCACCGAAGAAAATGGTGATCACTTTGACCCGACCGACAAAATGGTGCGCTTAAGCCCGACTAATTATAATGGTCGCTCACTTAAAGCCATTGCGGTTGCCACGCATGAAGTCGGCCATGCCATTCAATTTTCCCGCAAAGAAGAAGTTTTCAAGCTGCGTGAAAAGTACATTCCACAAGCGATCAAGCTGCGTCAATATGGGATCTATGTATTATGGGCCTCACCGGTTGTGGCGATCTTTTTGCGCACTCCGATTGCTATGGCCTTGCCCATTATTATTAGTGTGGTGATGCAACTAATTGCCGCCCTGACCTATCTCATCGTACTGCCTGAAGAATGGGATGCCAGTTTTGGTAAAGCCCTGCCGATTCTAGAAGAAGGTTATGTGACCCCAGAGCAAATGCCCGCGGTGCGAAAAATACTGACTGCTGCCGCATTTACCTACTTTGCTGCGGCGCTTTCCAGTATGTTGAATATTGGTTATTTGATGTTATTGCTGCGCCGTTAATAGTCGCTCAGAAAATCGAACTGCTCGCTGCTGATAACTGGCGGCGGGCTTACACCAAAGCTTTCCAAAGTCGTACCGACGGTTTGCGCTAAAATCATTTCAATATCGCATCAACGCCCATTGCACTTTTTCTGGCAAATTTCGGAATAAAGCGCGTGCGATGGGTTTTAATCAGCCGATACCCCAGCGATAGCAAATGAATCGTAAATATCTGATCAACCAAGCGATAGCCACGTTTGCGACGCAATAATATCGCCAAACTCCAATTCAAAAACTGCCGCCTCAATTTAAACGGCTCAAAATTGGTTCGTATTGCATAGCGATAGCGCGTCCCTTTGGGATACCGTTTTTTGTAGCGCTTTTTGGCCTTTTTAATGCGCTCACAGATCTCCGGATCGAAAGGTTGGAAAAAGTACTCCCGAGCCAACGCCAAAATGCCCAGCGTGTGTTGCATGTATTCAATATCATCGTCGGGCAAATTTAAGCGCTGGGCTAAGTTGCGCATCTCACTCATTTTTCCCAGCGCCGCATAACCTGCCTTTACGCTGGCCTCTGGATCTTGCACAAAATAGCGCAATACCTTACGCAGCGAATGATTAATAAAAATGGTATTCCAATACACCCCTGCCAGCGGTGGAATACGCACTCGTCGGAAAAACAATTTCTGACGCGCAAATTCTTCCTGATAATACAGCTGGTGAATCACCTCTTCAGATAAGCGCAGCAGCTTACCCAATTCAGCAGTATTCATCTCAGGATAGCTTTGTTTCAGCGCTTGGGCGACGGTGCAGTTATCACGAAACAAGCGCAAGGTCACCGCTGCATTGATTTCAGTCCAGATCGAGCCTTCACCAATAAAAGCCAACCGTCGAAATGGCAGCCAGCCACCAGTTTGGCACCATACGCTAATGCCGACCATATTCTCTGCGCTCTGTAGTCCTTGTGCGTAGCGCGCGTAATCCTCACCAATAAATGCGGGAAACTCCCCTGCGCCCTCATATTCGCGACGTGCTTGCAGTTCGATGAGCTTTTGGACCTTGGTGCGAAAGAAGCTTTTATTAAGCGGTAAATACCGGAAAAAATCCGACTCGCCATATTTCATGGAGAGAATAAAGGCGTCGGTGTCGATACCCTCAATGGCCTTGGCTAAAGTGCCGCGATGCCAGATTAGATCGCCCACCGGATAAGCGCCGACCGTCCATGTGCGCAGAATCATTTTTTTGCCGTGGGTTTCAAAGACTGGCAATACGCGATGCAAAAAGCGGTTAAGCATTTTTGGAGTGCGAATTTGGAGTTCACTGCGAAACTCGCCGGCCACATCCAAGCCATCGGACTCGCCAATGCGCACAATCACTCCCGCCACTTGCGGGAAATCACGCAAAAAGCGATCCAGCAATTGCTTCACAAAATCATTAATGGCTTGCGGCGAATTGCCCAACTTTTGGCGAACAGCAGGCGTGGTGGAAAACATATCCATGGTGAGATAAATAGCCAAGCCCCGCTCGCTAAGAATCTCAAATAAGGCGAGGTACTCCTCACGCAGTACCTCAATGCGCGCATTAAGCTCAGGCTCATACCAAAGGTGCGGCACCAGATGCGTGACATCATCCAGTGAAACCGCATTATAACCTTGCTGGCTAACCCGCTCGGCAAACTCGGTGAGATCCTTGCGAATCTCAGCAAACTGCTCGTGACGTTCGGGCCCTTCGGTTTTGATATGCGCGAACGGAATTTTCGACCAATTAATTTTCTTACGACGATAGCCTTTGAAAAACGGACCAATCCCATCAATCAGAAACAGTTGCACATCAAATCCTCGCCGCCAGACGTATGCCAAAAGCGTGAGCATAAAGTAGTCAGATGACAGCCTGATTAAAGCGATCTGGGTATCTGACTAATTTTTTGGATGGTTGCACTTGTGCATCGATGGTACTGGCTAGCGAATATCGTTGATCTCCACTTCTGCGCCATCCGGTAAATCGCTCACCTGTTTCCCCAACTCCCCGGAGAAACGGATGATTTTTGCTAGCGTTGTAATCTTAATATTGCTGGCGTCATAGTCTCCACCCAGTATCCCAGGCGTCACTAGGTAGTACTTTCTATTCGCACTCAAATCGCCCAGCTTTTTCTTTGCCTCGGCAACCATTGGGTCCATAAACCAATCATCAACGAACTCTTGATCTTCGATCAACGCATTATATTCTTCAATGGATTTTGCAATGACATCACAATACACATCTTCCGGACACAGTCTCCAAAAGTGGTTATTCGCATCTTTTAGGATTAGATTGCCAAAGTCATTTTCGGTGACGACTTCCACTGGCTCAACACCGGTCCATCCCCACGCCTCTTTGACTTCCTTTAAAATATCCATTGTTGTACCTAAGTAAATTAAAATATGAACTATGGTAACGCGCTTTAGGGTTTCAAGGTCATTGTTTTGGGTGTGTTTAAGTCGTAAATGTGCCCTATAGAATCCACTTAGCGCCTCCCCTGCGTAGACATAGAGAATGTGTGGATGCTGGATGCCGGCATCAGAAGGCTTATGCTTATCGCACTAGGCTGGTTCACACAAAACGTGTTTGCAGGGGAAAATTATGAATAAGTTACTATGGATTATATTGCCAATTGCTCTACTGGTATTTGCAGTTGGTTGCAGCAGTTTAAAGCCTGCTGCCGTGTTGAATTCAATGATTCCATCCGATAGCTACACGCTGAATACCTATACTTATGGCAGCGGCCAACGCCAGTCACTCGATGTCTATCAACCCAAGCAGGCAACCAATAAACCGCCCATTGTGTTTGTGTATGGCGGCGCGTGGAAGCAAGGTGATAAGCGAGATTATGAGTTTGTTGCTCATGCCTTAACCGGCTTAGGCCATACCGTGATTGTGCCGAACTATCGCTTATATCCTGCAGTGCGCTTTCCGGCGTTTGTGAATGATGTGGCCGACGCCATTCGCTATACCGAAACCAATGCTACCCGCGTATTGGGTAAGCCCATGAACACCTTTATTTTGATGGGGCACTCTTCGGGCGCGCATACTGCCGCCTTGTTAGCGACTGATCGCAGCTATTTAAATCAGCGTGGTATCAGAGCGCGCTCGGTGGGGCTGATTGCCATGGCCGGGCCTTATGATTTACCGCTGAATGACGTCGAAGTGAAGCCGATTTTTGCAGGTGCTACTGCTCAAAAAGCCAAGCCGATAGCCAATGTGTATTCAGGAATGCCACCGACCTTATTGCTGCATGGGCAAGCTGACACGCGGGTATTGCCGTTTCACACGCAGCGCTTTACTCAGGCACTGCAGAATGCGGGTAATCCAGTGACGACCCGTTTTTATCCTGGGATTGATCATGTGAGAATTGTGGCGAGCTTGGCGGCACCACTGCGTCGTTTAAGTAGTAGCTATAATGATGTTCAGGCGTTTCTTAGTCGGTATTGAGGTGGGCTCATAACTGCATGCGGTAGTTAAGGAATGCAGTTACAAATACGGAGTTCGCTCCGTAAGAATTAATTTAATCACTTGGTTTCCTTTTTGTGTTAATTTTAGCCAAACACTGTCTATAAAGGAATATGAATGAGTGAGCAGAAAAATGAATGGGATGAGTTTTTACTGGAGTGGCCAAAGGAAAAACTCAAAGCCATGACGCTGGAGCAGTACAGCAATATTGGTGATAAGAACACGTTCACTTATTGGTTGGAACACCGACTTCAAGATTTTGGGGGTATTAAAGGAGGATCTTCCTACAAGTTTGCAATTTATCGTTGCAATCCCGATAAACTTTTAAAGTCTACTGATAGCCCTAAATACGAAACGGATGGTACTTATGCTTGGGAGTCAAAGTGGGGAGACTCTGCTGATACAGTGTTTTCTCGTGTCAAGCAGATGATTTTGGAGGTGGTCGAAGCAATTTCCGAGAACCGATTGGCTCCAATAGAAGCCTCGGAATTGTTCACAACTGTAAAATGGAAAATTGCGTTTCTTTATCAGTCCCGAGCAGAACCCATACTTCCTTGTGTCTTCCGGAAAGAGATATTTGAATCCTACTTTAAGGAGAAGCCGCTGACAATTTCACAAGCGGCTGAAAAACTCAAAGGCACGTTGAACGCAGAGAATTTAATGTCAGAGTCAAAAAATATTTTTTTGGCTTGGGCAGAACTTGATGAATTGGGGCTTTGGAAGTTATCTCATGGTGAAGGCCCTCTATCTAGCCATTATCAATGGCTCAATCAAAACAAATACCTAACGCTTCACGCGGATACTAAAAAATCACAAGCCGAACACTTCAGGACGAAGTTGAAACGTGGTGACTATGTATGTTTGACCCACAGTGGTAAGCCCCAAATGTTAGTTCGCGTGCTATCTGATGGTTTAGTCACTGATCCCACTTCCCCTCTAGGCCCTAAGTGGTTGCTGCGTCATTATGAGGTAATCAGTGAATCCAAATCGAAAAAAGTTTATTCCGGTATAAAGCGCGCTTGGTCACCGAATTACAACAGTACATTGGGCAGTGTTAATACCGGTGATCTGAGCTTTTTTGAAGAGTACTTACTGCAACCTTATTTTAATTTAAGCTTGAGTGATCTTGTTGATGGGGTCGACCCAATTGAAATTAGTTACCAAGATGTAATCGTGGATGAGACTGATTATAGGATGGCTCAAAACACAATTTATTTCGGCCCTCCTGGTACGGGGAAAACCTACCTCTTACAACAATTAATGGAGGAGTATACGACTGATACTTCTGGAGAGCCGCTCGAACGCTTCAAAATGGTGACATTTCACCAATCCTACGGCTACGAAGAGTTTATCGAAGGTATGCGCGCTAAGACAGATAATGGTGGGAATATCCATTATTCAGTGGAGCCCGGCCTCTTCAAGAAGCTTTGCAAGCGAGCTAAAGCTGATCCTCAACAACGTTATGCCTTGTTTGTCGATGAAATAAATCGCGGTAATATCTCGAAAATTTTGGGCGAACTGATCACTCTCATTGAACCAGATAAGCGTCATGGCGAAAACAACCAGTTATCCGTTGTCCTTCCCTATAGTGGTAAGCCGTTTAGCGTTCCCTCTAATCTTGATATTTTTGGTGCAATGAACACAGCTGATCGCTCACTAACGATGCTTGATACAGCTCTGAGACGGCGTTTTGACTTTATTGAAATGCCACCACAGTACAGTTTGTTGAATGGCACTGTTATTAACGGTATTGATTTAGGCCATTTATTACGAGTTCTTAATGAACGTATTGAGTATTTATATGATCGTGAACATTGCTTGGGGCATGCTTTCTTTATTCCACTTTTGGGGCTAGAGAACCAGCCTACTCAAGCCCTTGAAGCACTGTCCAAGGTATTTAAGAATAAAATTCTACCTTTGTTAGAAGAGTATTTTTATGAAGACTGGGGAAAGATTCGCTTAGTGCTGGGAGATAACCAAAAGCCCCACGAATCCCACCAATTTGTCCTTGTTAGTAAAACGGATGCCGAAACAACAAGGTACAACTTGTTTGGAAGTAATCATGAGTTGGATGAGTATGATGCCGAGAAACCAAACTTTGTGATTAATGCCGCCGCGTTTGATTCTTGGGAAAGCTACCAAGGTATTATCAAAGCCCCACCTTCAGATTCCAATAAAATGGAGCAAGGTGAGTGAAGAGAGTAAAGGCTTCAATCACGTTGTTCGAATATGATTATCTCGGGAAGTCGAGTGATACTAAGTGCAGTGTTAGTACTATAAAGGGCATCAGTGATAAGGCATTTGAGTACTTGGAAGCCCAATGTCTGTCGGGCAGTCTATCGTGTTTACGTTTGAAGTCGTTTCAGGGGCAGCGAGTATTACAAACCCAAAATTATGCAGGGGTAATTGTTACCCCTTTCGGTGATTATATTGAGATTTTACCGAAGCTTGCCAAAAAGATGGAGGCTAATAAAGCCCGTCAAAGTCTGCTGCATATGCTTAGCTATTTGGGTTCATTTCGTCACTTGCAGACCCAAGAAACGTCGATCAATAGTGCAAAAATGCCTTTGCTTGAAATTTTCATCAGTCAGTTTTTAGATTGCTTAAGCCAGCTAGTCACACAAGGTTTACGTAGCCACTATGTTGCTCAGCAGGAAAATACCGCATTTGTTAAAGGTAAGTTACTTATCCGCGAACAGCTACGGCATAACTTTATTAACCGTCATCACTTTTTCACAGAGTATGACGAATATATGCAAAACAGGCCCGAAAACCGCCTATTGCACACTGCTCTAAGCAAAGTTGGCACTTGCATCAGAACGCGTGAAAATCAGCGAAAACATCAGGAGTTGAAGCAGTATTTTGAGAAGATTCCTCTTTCATCTTCGATTAAAAATGACATGGGTACTGTCAATATTGATCGAAGTATGAAGCATTACCGGCCTTCTTTGTCTTGGGCCGAATTAATTCTTAACTCATTATCTCCGCTTAGTATGCGTGGAAGCTCAGCTGCTTTTTCGTTATTGTTTCCAATGGAGGCTGTTTTTGAGTCTTATGTCGCTAGCCTGTTGAGGAAGGACTTGCCAGATAAATTTTCACTTAAAACCCAGACACAGGATCGTTGTCTAACGAGCTATGATAATGCTAGTTACTTCAGGCTTAAACCTGACTTACTGATTCAACAACATCATGATGACTCACTACCAATAAACCATATGGTGTTAGACACAAAATGGAAGATGATCAACTCCAGCCAAAACAGTCAGGGAAGAAAGTTTGGGCTCTCGCAAGATGACTTTTATCAACTGTTTGCTTATGGACACAAGTACCTATCTGGCAGTGGGTGCCTTGTGTTGATTTATCCATACCATGAAGGCTTCCAAGACCCGCTACCCAATGCATTCGAGTTCTCAGATAGAGAAGAGTCACTACAACTATGGGTCGTGCCTTTCAAAATAGGATCGAATACTAAAAGCGGTCAGATTTTATGGCCAGCAGGTTTATCTCCTTATCACCTGAAAAGCAAAAACACTGACACCAACGAGGTAAGCGCATAAGCAATATAGAGCATTGCTCATCACACTGAAGTTTGGCTATACTGCACCACATAGTCGGGGAGCATTCATTTGCTGAGATCGCGCATTGCGAGACCCGTTGAACCTGATTCAGTTAATACTGACGTAGGGAACTAGCACTATCGACGCGGTCATTAACCCCAGACTCTCAGGCAGTCTGCCCACTCGATAATTGTCGTTCCCGCATCAGTCGAGGAGCGCACATGTTACACCAGCCCATTTCCACTCCCATTGTTTTAACCATCGCAGGCTCTGATAGCGGCGGCGGTGCCGGCATACAGGCCGATATCAAAGCCATCTCGGCAACCGGTAGTTATGCCTGCTCGGTAATCACCGCGATTACTGCACAAAATACTCTCGGCGTGTCCGCCATTTTCCCGATACCACTGGAGCATGTTGAAAAGCAGCTGGACGCGGTATTTCGTGATATCCACGTGAGCGCCGTTAAAATTGGCATGTTGGCCGATGCGGATATTATTCGGGTCGTGGCCGCTAAAATACGCCAGTACCGACCTAAGTTTCTTGTATTAGACCCTGTGATGGTGGCTACCAGCGGTGATCCCCTGCTTGAGAAGTCTGCCATTAGCAGCCTTAAAAGTGAGTTGCTGGGTCTGGCTGATGTGATTACGCCGAACCTGCCTGAAGCGGCACTATTAATTGATCGCCCTGTACCGCGTAATGAAGCTGAAATGATGCAAATGGTGAATGATTTACGCCAGTTGGGCGCACGCACGGTACTGTTAAAAGGCGGCCATTTAAGCGATTCTCCCGAGAGTGTAGATCTGCTAATTACAGCGGATAAGGTTGAGCGGTTAAGCGCTACACGCATTGATACTCAGAATACGCATGGCACAGGCTGTACTTTATCTTCCGCGATTGCCTCTTATCTGGCGCAAGGCGACTCCCTCACTGATGCCGTAGCAAAAGCTAAAGCCTATCTACATGCAGCACTCGCTCAGGCTGATACTTTAAATATTGGCCAAGGCCATGGCCCGGTGCATCACTTCTTTGCGCTTGGTAATTCAGTGGAAAGCTCCCAAGACAATTGCGCGGATATTGCGGTCAATAATCTGCCTGAACATGCCCTAGGTGCTGAGCTGGAAACCACCAATGCCCCACGCTGATATTGGCATTGCCATTAACCATGCAACGCTGCAATACCAGCAAGCCACCAGCCCAACCTTGCAAGACTTTTCAATGGTCATCCCTGCAAGGCAGTGGACAGTATTACTCGGTCGCAGTGGCAGCGGTAAAACCACCCTACTGCGCTATTTGGCCGGCTTATTGGATGAGCAAGTGCATTGGCACGGTGAGCTGCAAGTCAGCGATGGGCAATCGCTAGCGGGCCGTATTGCCTATATGGCACAGCAGGATTTGCTTTTGCCTTGGCTAACAGTTGAGGAAAATGTCTGCCTAAGTTATCGGCTTAGCGGCCAAGCGGTCACTCCAGTAATTAAGCAAAAAGCACAACAATTACTGGAACAAGTCAGGCTTTCAGAGCATAGCCAATCTCTACCACAAACCTTATCCGGTGGTATGCGCCAGCGCGTCGCTCTAGCCAGAACGCTAATGCAGGATAAACCGCTGGTATTAATGGATGAGCCATTTTCCGCGCTCGATGCCGTGACGCGTCACAAGCTACAAACCCTGTCGTTTGAGCTGCTTAAAGATAAAACCGTAGTGCTGATTACGCACGATCCACAAGAAGCCGTTCGCTTAGCCGATTGCTTATATATTTTAAAAGGCAGCCCTGCTCAGGCGAAATCCATCGCACTGCCGGAGAGTTTGCCGCCGCGCGCATTATCCGCCGAGTCCGCCGCCATTCAACAGCAGATCTTTCAGCTATTGGAGGACGATTATGACTGAGCTTACTCAACTGGCGCAGCCAAGCCTTAAGCTAAAACAGCGTAGCTCGTTGCCACAAACTCTATTGCGCTTAGGCATTACGGTCGCCGTATTGTTGGGTGTTTGGCAGGGCCTAATTCTGCTGTTTGATTTGCAGCCGTTTATATTGCCAACGCCGCTGGCCGTGCTGGAGCGCTTGATACTGCGATACGACGTGTTGCTTTATCACGGCTGGGTCACAGGGCAAGAAATTATTCTAGGGATTGTGTTGGGCCTGAGCTTAGGGCTGATGTTTGCCCTGCAAATGCTGCTGTTTAAACCGGTTAAACGTTGGCTGCTACCGGTGCTGATCGCCAGTCAGGCCGTGCCGGTATTTGCCATTGCGCCTGTGCTGATGCTCTGGCTGGACTATGGCATGGCCTCCAAAGTGGCGATGGCGGCCATCATTATTTTCTTCCCAGTGACTACCTGTTGCTATGACGGGCTGCGCAATACACCCAAGGGCTTTCTCGATCTCGCGCAAACTATGCAGGCCAGTCGTTGGCAACGGTTACGACACATTCAACTCCCTGCAGCATTGCCCGCGCTGGCCTCCGGCATTCGGGTGGCGGTGGTCGTGGCCCCGATCGGCGCAGTGGCTGGTGAATGGGTTGGCTCCAGTGAAGGCTTGGGCTATCTCATGTTGCAAGCCAATGCGCGCATGATGATCGATGAAATGTTCGCCGCCCTCTTTCTGCTCTCCATGCTCTCCGTCGTGTTGTATTTCATGACGGACTACCTGCTTAAAAAACTCATACCCTGGGATTTGTAATCCCTAATTTTTTACCTAAGCCCCAAAAGGAACCCCATGAAAAAAGTCATTGCCGCGTTATTATTTACCCTGCTGTCAGGCCTGCTCCCTGCACAGGCTGAAACCAAGAAACTAACCCTAATGCTGGATTGGTTTGTTAATCCAAACCATGGCCCGATTGTGATCGCTAAACAGCGTGGCTACTTTAAAGACCAAGGTTTAGAAGTTGATATTCAAGAGCCAGCCGACCCCAATATGCCACCTAAGCTAGTCGCCACTGGCAAGGTTGATTTAGCGATCTCTTACCAGCCTAGCCTAACCATCTCGGTAGCCGCTGGCTTACCACTGATTCGCTCAGCAACGCTGATTGCTACGCCACTCAATACCTTAATGGTGTTAAAAGACGGCAAGGTCAAAACACTGGCTGATTTAAAAGGCAAAAAGATTGGTATCGCTATTGCCGGCAATGAAGAAGCCATTATCAGCACCATGCTAAAACAAGTGGGTCTTAAATACTCCGATGTGAGTATTGTTAATGTGGGTTGGGCACTGTCTTCATCGCTGGCCTCTGGCAAAGTGGATGCGATTTGGGGTGGACTGCGCAACTTTGAGACCAACCAATTAGCGCTGGAAGGCTTTGAAGCGAAGGCCTTTTTCCCGGAAGAAAATGGCGTGCCAGCCTATGATGAATTGGTGTTTGTGGCCAATGCAAAAACCTACGACAAAGCCGCCATTAATAGCTTTAACGCCGCCATTGAAAAAGCCACCACTTACATCACCAACCACCCGGCTGATGCGTGGGAAGAGTTCATCAAATACGCACCGGATACGCTGGATAATGAGCTAAACAAACGCGCCTGGAGAGATACTTTAAACCGCTTTGCCCTGCGTCCATCAGCGATCGATCTCAAGCGTTATGACGACTACGGCCAGTTTATGATGGATCACGGCATTATCTCCACCGTGCCTGCGGCTAAAGATTACATTCCGACCCTAAACTGAGGCGATAACATGCAGTTTCAAGACTTAATTGCCGCATGCGAGACCGAGTGGCTGGCCTATACCGAGCATGAATTTGTGCAGCAGTTAGCCGCTGGCACACTCAATCAAGACTGCTTTTTGCATTATCTAAAGCAGGATTTTCTGTTTCTAAAGCAATATGCCCGTGCCTATGCGCTAGCGATTTACAAAGCCCAAACGCTGGAAGGCATGCGCCAAGCCTTGCCCCATGTGCAAGCGCTACTGACGCACGAAATGGGCCACCATATTGCGTATTGCCAGCAGTGGGGAATCAGCGAGCAAAGCATGGAAGCGGAAACCGAAGACTTCGGCACCGTCGCCTATACCCGCTATGTGCTGGATGCCGGAATGAGTGGCGACCTGGTGGATTTATATGCCGCGCTGGCCCCCTGCTCCATTGGCTATGCGGTGATTGGCAAGCAGCTCATTACTGCACCCGATACTGTGATTGACGGCAATCCATTTGCCAGTTGGGTGCAGTTATACGGCGGCGATGAATTCCAACGTGGCGCAGCGGACAGTGCGGAATACTTTAATCAACTACTTAAAGACATTGAGATCAACAGCCCACGCGGACAACGCTTAGTCGATGTGTTTCGCACCGCAACCCGCATGGAAGTTGCCTTTTGGCAGCAAGGCCTCAATGCTTCAACGGAGAACGCATAATGCACACTAAACTGATAACCGATGCGCTGACGACCTTACGTGAGCAAAAGCCACTGGTGGTGAATATCACCAATTACGTGGTCATGAATAACTCCGCTAATGCGCTGTTAGCCGTGGGCGCATCGCCGATTATGGCGCACTCGCGTCTGGAAATGGCAGAGATGATGAGCTTTGCCGGAGCGCTGGTAATCAATATTGGCACGTTGGATAGTGTCTGGATTGAGCGCATGGCCTTTGCCATTGAGCAGGCTAATGAAAATCAGAAGATGGTGATTCTGGACCCGGTTGGCTGTGGTGCCAGTAGCTTAAGAACAGACACCTCACGTCGCTTTGCTGCATTGGCCAAGCGCTTAATTATTCGGGGCAATGCCTCGGAGATTATTGCGTTAGCCGGTGAAATCTCACAAAGTAAAGGCGTCGATGCGCAAGATAGCAGCTCGGCGGCATTAACCGCAGCGGCTTCGTTGGTTGAGACTTACCAGTGCAATGTTGTGGTCTCTGGCGAGACGGATTATATCGTCAGTAAAGATCCTGAGACGCTGGAAGTCACAATTATCGCATTGGATAATGGCCACGCGATGATGCCATTGATTACTGGCATGGGTTGCTCGTTGACCGCCCTGACCGGAGCCTTTGCCGCCGTTGGTGAAACCACAGGCTTAGCCGCCGCAGCAGTGATGGGTGTGGCAGGTGAGATTGCCGCCGAGCAAGCAAACGGCCCTGGCAGTTTGCAAGTCGCGTTACTGGATACCCTGTATGCTTTAGATGTAGATACCCTTGCTGAGCGCTTGAAGCTATCCGTCGTCAACACTCAAAATAGTTAGTCAATAAACTGCCAGCGAATAAAACACCTAGCCAAGCAACCGTTAGGTAGTTAGCGCATAGCCAAGAAGCGCAGATATTAAAGTAAATAAAGAGGCTCACATCGTGACAAGACCAACACTGCAAACAAGCAACCCTTACCAACTCTATTTGGTCACGGATGATCAGCAAGATTTAGCAATGCTGGTGTACGTGGTTGCTGAAGCGGTAAAAGGTGGCGTCACGATGGTTCAGTTGCGGGAAAAGCACGGCGATATTCGAGCGTTTATCGAGCGGGCTAATGCGCTTAAGGCTATTTTGGCAGGCACTGGCGTTCCGCTTATTATCAACGATCGGGTGGATGTGGCGCTGGCGATTGATGCGGACGGTGTGCACTTGGGGCAGTCCGATATGCCAGCCGTGCTTGCACGACAATTGATTGGTCCGGATAAAATTCTGGGCCTGTCGATTGAGTCTCCGCAGCAATTGGCTGAGTCGCAGCAGCTGGACTTGGATTACATTGGCTTGAGTGCCATCTTTGCCACGCCAACCAAAACCAATACCTCAATGCATTGGGGGCTTGATGGCTTGGTCGATACCCTGCAAAAAACAGCGCTTCCCGTAGTGGCGATTGGTGGGATTAATCAGGGGAATATTCGGGAAGTGGCGGCTACTGGGGTGCATGGCATTGCGCTGGTTTCATCGATTTGCCATGCGGATGATCCCTGTTTGGCAGCGCGGGGGATTGTTGAGGCGATGCGCTAATGATGGGGCATTTGCCTATCATCATTTCATGCTAAGCTTGAGCCTCTGGCCACCCACTATTTGATACATTATGGAACGACGTAAATTACCGATTGGCATCCAAACCTTCAGTGAAATTCGGAAGGATGATCATTACTACGTGGATAAAACCGGGTTGATGCTGGAGCTAATTAATAGCGGAAAGAGTTACTTCCTCTCCCGCCCACGGCGCTTCGGTAAAAGCCTGTTTCTGGATACCATCAAAGAGTTATTTGAAGGCAATCAGCCATTATTCCAGGGCTTGGCTGCGCACGATCATTGGGATTGGTCGATTAAATATCCGGTACTGAGAATCAGCTTTGGTAGTGAAAAATTTCTCGACCCTAATGGCTTGGCGAATATTATTGATACGCAACTAAGCCACCTAGAACAGAAATTCGAGATAACAAGACAGTTCGACTACTCCAGCGGGCGCTTTGCCGATCTGATTGTTCAACTGCATAAAAAATTCCAATTACCAGTTGTGATACTCGTTGATGAATATGACAAACCCATCCTCGATGCACTTCAAGACCCTGAAACCGCTAAAGCAAATCGCGATTTCTTGCGTGGCTTTTATGGCGCGATTAAAGATTACGATGCACACATCAAATTCAGTTTCTTAACGGGCGTCAGTAAGTTTTCAAAAGTCAGCTTATTCTCAGGTCTTAACAACCTCAAAGACATTACGCTCGATCGTCGCTACTCTACGCTATGCGGATACACCGATAACGATATTGATACGGTATTTGCCGCCGAGCTTGAAGGCTTAGATAGAGATGAAATTCGCCGCTGGTACAACGGCTACAACTGGCTAGGAGAAGGTGTCTACAATCCCTTCGATATCCTCCAGTTGTTTGATCAGCGCGAGTTTAGTAACTACTGGTTTGAAACCGGTACGCCCTCTTTTCTGGTCGATATATTGTTCAAGCGTCAGGTACCGAGTCTCAAACTGGACAACCTACTCAGCAGCAGTGCAATGCTTTCCAGCTTCGATGTGGGACGCATGGATACTGAAGCGCTACTGTTCCAAACCGGCTACCTGACCATTAAAAGTAGCCAGCGGGTCGGCGGGCAAACCTACTACACCTTGGGCTATCCCAATCAGGAAGTGCTCCAAAGCCTTAACGAAAGCCTGCTCTCCCTGATGGTGGAAGATAAAGGTGCGCAAAGCCACAACAGCGTGGCGCTCTACCAGTTACTGCTAGCCAATGATTTTGAGGGTTTGAAAGCCCTATTTCAGCGCTTCTTCTACAGCATTCCTTACAACTGGTACACCAATAATGACATTCAACGGTTTGAGGGCTTTTACGCCAGCGTGTTTTACTCGTACTTCGCCTCGTTAGGCTTACAGGTAACGGTGGAAGACGCGACCAATCTTGGCCGTATCGACATGACGCTATTGTTCAATGATCAGGTCTATATTTTTGAATTTAAAGTGGTGGAGTTAGCGCCAGAAGGCCAAGCCCTGCAACAGATTAAAGATAAGGGCTATGCTGATAAATTTAAGGAAACGGGTCAGACGATACACTTGGTTGGCGTGGAGTTTAGTAAAGAGACTCGCAATGTGGTGGCGTTTGAGGTTGTTACCACATGCTGACATTACTCTACAAGGAAATCCTCAAAGGGAAAGATAGATGAGCGATAAAACCTTTAAATACGGTAGCCGCTGGTTAAAGGCCGACTTTCACCTTCATACTCGCGCGGATAAAGAGTTTATATATAACGGTGAGCCCGATCGTTTTGTGAGTGATTATCTTGACTCCTTACAGAAAGCTAATATCGGTTTAGGGGTAATAACTAACCACAACAAGTTTGATCTGAACGAGTTTAAGGCGCTACGCAAGAGCGCCAGAAAACGCGGTATCGGTTTATTGCCGGGCATTGAGCTTTCTATAAAAGATGGACAAGCCGGAGTGCATACTCTGGTGGTGTTCTCAGATGATTGGTTTAGTAACAAAGAACAAATCAACCATATTCAGAGCTTCTTGGGACTGACCTTTGCCTGTGTTGCTAATTTTGAAAATGAAAATGCGCGCTCTATTCATGACATTGTGGCTACTGTACGCGAATTGGATAAGTTTCATAAAGATTACTTCCTGATTTTCGCCCATGTTGAAGCACCTAATGGTTTATGGGGTGGGTTGGCTCCCGGTAGAATCAAAGAACTATTTAATAATGCTTGTGTTCGGCGAAGGGCTCTGGCATTTCAAAAGGTACGTACCAGAGATGAGCGGTCAAAAATAAAACAGATTTTAGGTAACCTATATCCGGCAGAGGTAGAAGGTTGTGATGCTAAAAACCTCGCAGATATATCTACCCGAAAGGAAGCCAGTTATCTCAAGCTCGGTGCTTTTAGCTTTGATGCGGTAAAATTTGCACTGAGTGACAAAGTATCTCGAGTACGTTCGGATCAGCCAAGCTACCACCACTCCTTTATTCGGAAAATTAGTTTTGAAGGTGCGGGTACCTTGGGCGGGACTGAAGTCTGTCTGTCACCAGAGCTAAACACGCTCATTGGTATTCGTGGCAGTGGTAAGTCATCGGTATTGGAGGGAATTCGCTACGCTTTAGGTATTCCGTTTGGCGATAAATCTTCTGATGTAGAGTACAAAGAAGGCTTGGTGAATCATTTGCTTCGCAGTGGCGGCAAGATCACCATTGATGCGATTGACCGGCGAGGTCAGGCCTACCAGATTCGCCGTATTTTGGATGAGCGCCCCGATGTTTATGTGAATGGCGAACTGCAACCGGGGGTATCCATTCGTGACACGGTTTTGCATCAGCCTATTTATTTTGGGCAAAAAGATTTATCAAGTACCGGGGCCGGTTTCGAAAAAGACTTAATTGAAAAGTTATTAGGTGAGGCGTTAATACTTGTCCGGCAAAAAATCGAGAAAAGCTGTGAGCGGGTAGTCGATGCGATTAGTCAGATCAAGCGACTAAGCCGTACTGCCATGCAAAAAGAAGAGTGGTTACACAAGAAGCAAGATGCCGAGTTCAAATTACAGTTTTATCAGCAGCATGGTGTAGAAACCAAACTGCAAAAACAGATAGATTTTGATCGAGACGAGCGCAAAGCCCAGCAGATGATACAAGGCGCACAGCATTATCTGACCGAGCTTAATAACTTTATTGCCAGCTTTGAAGACGAATTGAAAAATCAGACACTGTATAAGTCTGCTCAAAACCAAGCTTTTTTTGATGACTTCTTCGCAACCTATAATCAGTTGCTTATAGGGTTTGATGGCATAAAAAAAGTAGCTGTCAGTGGTCAAAGTACGGTTTCACAATTGCAACAACGATTGACTGGCTTCGTACAGCAAAAACAAGCTTTGAAGGAAGAGTTCGCAGCAATCGAACGTAAGCTAGATGGTGAACTAAAGCAAGCCGGTGCTCAGGCCATCAGTCCGCAAGAGTTTAAGCAGCTAAAAGGCTTATTAGAGCGGGCTGAGCAAATGCTGCTGGTATTAGCTAAGAGTGAGCAACAATATTCTCATTTAAGCGAGGCTTTGGAGCGCGAGTTGGCCAAGCTCAATGATTTATGGTTGGAGGAATACCGGACCATTGAGCAAGTGCTTAATAAAATTAATCGCGTGGATTCACCCCTTCAAATTATGCCGAAATTTAAGGCGGATAAAACGGCCATGTTTGGGTTTATTCGGGATCTATGTCGTGGCAGCCATCTTCGGGAAACCACCCTTCAAGGTGTGGTGAATGAGTTTAGTGATTTTGCAGCGGCCTATCGTGATAAAAGCAAGCTACAAAGTTTACTTGGCGGTTCATTTGATACGTTCTGGCAGTACTTTGAAGAAAATTTGGAAGCCTTGCTGACATGGCAAGTGCCAAATATTTTTATTATCGAATACCATGGTAAAGCACTGGCACACCATTCACTGGGGCAGCGTGCGTCAGCACTAATGTTATTTGTACTTAATCAGCAACAAAATGATGTGGTGATCATTGATCAACCTGAAGATGATCTGGATAACCAAACGATTTATGACGATGTGATCAAACTGATCCGTCAGTTAAAGCCAAAGACACAATTCATATTCGCTACACATAATGCCAACATCCCTGTGCTAGGTGATGCAGAACAAGTGATAGCCTGCGAGTATAAAGACGACCATATAGCACTTGTGACTGGCAGTATAGATTGTGCAGACGTTCAACAACGAATCGTCAGTATTATGGAAGGGGGCACAGAAGCCTTCGAAAAGCGTAAACAGGTATATGAAGCATGGAAACCGAAGAACTCTTAGCAATTATTGCAAATGGTGAGGACTCAAGGCATCAATTTAAAGCGAATGTCACCCGAGCGGATAGTTTGGCACAGGAAATGTCAGCTTTTTCTAACTCGAAAGGTGGCTTTCTCCTTGTTGGTGTAAGCGATGATGGTTCGATTACCGGCCTTACCGATGAGCATATACGGATTGTTAATCAGTTAGTGGCGAATGCATCAACGAACAATATTCGACCTGCAATTAACCCGTTCACCCAGAACTTCAGCTTACCTGCGGGTAAGGTGTTACTTATAACGATTGAGGCTGGGTTGAATAAGCCTTACATGGATACCAATGGTTATATATGGGTGAAAAGTGGTTCCGATAAGCGCAGGGTAACCGCACGGGAAGAACTACAACGCATGTTTCAAGAGGCAGCCTTAGTTCATGCTGATGAAACACCTGTGAATGGCTCTTTAGCGAGTGATCTCGACCAAGAGTACTTTGATGAGTTCTTTGAAAAAGAGTTTGGTGAAACCCTTGAGGATCAGGATGTTTCACGTACTCAAATCCTGGAAAAAATGAATCTGGCAAAGAATGGCCAATTGAATGTGTGTGGAGCATTATTATTTGCCTCCAAGCCTCAGATTCGATTGCCTGTGTTTAACGTGAAAGCGGTGGCATTTCCTGGTGTGGATATTGAGGATGAGCAATACATAGACAGTCAGGATATTAACGGAAAACTGTCGGACATATTTCAAAAAACACTCGGCTTTGTACTAGCTAATATTCGGCATATTCAAAATGAACAAGGCTTTAATTCTATCGGCGAGCCAGAAATCCCGAGAATTGTACTTCAGGAGTTAATTGCTAATGCGCTCATCCATCGTGATTACTTTATCTCGGCCCCAGTAAAAGTACTGGTTTTTGCAGATCGTATAGAGATTATCAGCCCCGGCCATTTGCCGAATAATTTGACGGTTGAAAACATCAAAATGGGTAACTCCAATGTGCGTAATCCGATAATGCATTCATTTGCACCAAAAGTTTTGCCTTATCGAGGTTTGGGTAGTGGCATAAGACGTGCGATCAGAGCATATCCAAGCATTGAATTTATTGATGACCGAGATGGTAATACTTTTAAAGTCATTATTATCAGACATATAGGGTAATACTTATCACTTCTAAGTCACCACTTACACAGGCGAAACCTTCGTAAACTAACCATCCATTGAGACTAAACTATGCCACACCCTAAAGCCCGCCATGGTCTACGTCTCCATGGACTAACCGCCGCACTACTAATCTGCCTACAACTCTCCGGATGCCCACTAATGGCAGAACCCACCCTATCCTTGGACTACATCAGCAGTACCAAGCTCAACGATATAGCCAAGGATTTAGACGAGCCATCAGGCCTAACAATCTCAGCAAGCACCGGCGAGCTATGGGCGATCAGCGATGATACTTCTGCCGTATTCCGCTTCTCTCCCTCAGACCCAGAAGCGATCACCACCCTACCCATTAAAGAATCAGAAATGGAGGCGATTACCTTAGCCGAAACAGCTGGAACCTTTTACACCATTAATGAAAGCAAAGGACGTATCGCTAGCTTCTCAGTGGCCGATGGCAAGCGACTTGAGCGCGAAAAAATTCAGGACATGGAAGGCTATTCAGCAATCCGCGATACAGTCAAAGCCGCCGGTAACAACAATGGTTTTGAAGGAATTGCCTGGCATCCGGAGCGCCAAAGCCTGTTTGCCCTGCTTGAAGGTCCACCGGGGTTGCTTGTAGAAATCTCGGCTGACTTAAAGCGCATCCTGTCATCAATACAGCTAACAGCCGATCAAGGCTTTGTTGATTCAGACAAGCCCAAGGCTGCTGTTGATTTTTCAGGCCTAAGCTACGATGCGACACGCAAGCGATTCTGGATTGTAAGTGATCAGGCCGCGCGAGTTTTTCTCTACGATCTTGAAGCGGGCAAAGTCACCCAAAGCCTGTCACTTTACCGGCTCAGTCGTAAAGGCAGGCGCAAAGCGATCGATAAGGCGGAAGGCGTGGTTGTCAGCCCCGATGGTGATCACTTATATGTGGTCAGTGATAGCGAGGCTAGTCTTTATCAGTGGCGTATTCGTTAGTCCTGATAAAAAGGCGTAAGGTATTCGACAGTCAACTAATTCCCATGCATTCTAAAATGATGAGATGAGCAAGATGGTCAGGCCTGCAATTGCTAAGGTCCGAAGCCCTGTCCATAGCCAGAACTCCTTACTCAGTCTGCCCAGCATAATGCCAAGCAGGAAGATAATAATCAAAGCAACAATAATGGCGGCGATAAAAGGCGATACCGGCAGCTGTATGCCCGACTTTGCAAGCCATAATGGCGTCAAGATAAGCAGTGCGATGATCAGTGGCGATAAGCCATTCACCAAGGCAACGACCATGGGTACATAGCGGCTTGCTTTGCCATAATCTGATTCACTAAGGTCAGTCAGCAAAGCGCCCTCCAGCTCACGTAACTCCTTTTTTCTTTCTGCGGTTTCACTCAGGTAAGCACTGCTGATGCCGCTCATGAAAAGTGCGACGGCAGCGCCAAGCCCCGCCTTTATGGCTATGGGCAAGGCGACATCGTTACTAGTGGCAAACCCGACCATTAAGCCTAGCAACGTCAGCGCCCCATCAAAGCCGTTAGTTATAAAATAACGTCGGGCAATTCCTTCGGCTCTTTTTACATGCAAGAGCGCGCGTTTACGGCTACTTTGATTCATCAATTAATTGATCACGCGGCTGTTTCTGTTTTTGAGCCGGTCACATAGACCTCATCAATACTGTGCACCGTCCCACCCAGCTCCTTAATTCGCTCTGATACACGCTCGAAGTTGATATCCGACCCCAGCAGTAGCATTTCAACACTTTCAGTTTTTTCATCGACCGCAGTAACCGTAAGCGTAACCTCAAGATCGTCAGATAATTCTGCCAGGGAGGTGGCAAAATCCAGAGCGTTCGGTTTGTGAGGTTTTAGAATATCCAAAATCAATCGTTTCACTTGGGTCATGCGCTGGTTCCTTGAGTTATTTTTTCTTCAACATTCGCGTAGATAAAACCTCGTCTTGCTAACCATTTTTCGATTTCCACGGCAAAAAAGATCACAGATGACAATAGCATACACAGTCCGAGCTCTTGCAGGCTAAGCGGCTGCGTTTTGAATATGGATTGCAGCCAAGGCGTGTAGATAACAATTAACTGTAAACCGACGGTCAGCACGACGGTAATCAACAAGATGGGATTAGAAGTAAACCCAATTGAGAACAGCGATTCCCTTTCCGAACGAATAGCGATCACATGAACCAGTTGGCAAAACGTCAGCGTTGTAAACACCATTGTTTGCCAGTGCTCAGAGCTTTGTAAGTCGGCCCAAACAAGCGGTGACAATGATAATGCGGCAATCAGAAAGCCAACCCACAGCATATGCTGCCACATGCCGTGGGAGAAAATGCTTTCAGTGGAAGGTCTGGGTGGACGCTTCATCACCTCTTTCTCCGCAGGCTCTACCGACAACGCGAGGCCCGGCAAGCCATCGGTGACGAGGTTAATCCATAAAATATGAATCGGTAGCAACGGGATAGGCATTCCTAACAATGGAGCAAGGAGCAAAGTCAGAATCTCCCCCGTATTACTGGTCATGGTGTACTTGATAAACTTGCGAATATTGTCAAAGATGCGTCGGCCCTCCTTCACGGCCGTCACAATTGTTTTGAATTCGTCATCCAGCAACACCAGCTGAGAGGCTTCGCGCGCAACCTCAGTACCGATTTTGCCCATAGCCACACCCACATCGGCACGCTTGAGGGCTGGAGCATCGTTAACCCCATCACCCGTCATGGCAACAAACTGTTGATGGGATTGCAGTGATTCGACGATACGAATCTTCTGCTCAGGATTCACGCGTGCGTAAACAGTTGTATCCAGAATCGATGCTTTTAGCGCTTCATCCGACAAGGCTTCCAAGTCCTCGCCACTAATCACTTTATCGTGCTCACTGGCTATGCCGAGTCGTTGAGCAATCGCCAATGCGGTTGCAGGATGGTCACCAGTAATCATCACCACTTTTATACCGGCATCATGACACTGGGCAACCGCCTCTTTGGCACTGTCACGTGGAGGGTCAATCAGGGCAATCAGCCCCAGAAAACACAGTTCTCTTTCTATCTGGTCTTCCGTTTGGTTAGCGGGGTTGCTATCCCAGTGCCTAGAGGCCATAGCCAATACGCGATAGCCTTGTTTTGCCATGTCTTCAGCGGCCAGATGTATGGCTTGCTGATCCAGCTGTACCTTACTGCCATCAACTGCCATTTGTTCAGAGCAGCGTTCCAGAATGGCTTCTGGCGCACCCTTTGTGAAAGCAATGACAGCGCTGGCGTGACTATGCATTGTCGTCATACATTTACGCTCAGAAGAGAACGCGACTTCCCCAACTCGCGGCATGGCTTGCTCTAGTGCTAGCTTGTTATAGCCAGCAGCAGTAGCTGCCTCATACAGCGCAACTTCAGTGGGATCACCCAGTAACTGGCCTTGAGCATCCGTCTGGACATCATTATTCAGTGCCAGAGCTTGTCCGAAGGTCTGCCAAAATTCCGACTCATCCGCTGGTGGGAGCGATTCATAGCGTGTGCCCCCCGCCTGTATTGCTTCAAGCGACATGCGATTTTGAGTCAAGGTGCCCGTTTTATCCGAGCAGATATAAGTGACCGAGCCCAATGCTTCAACCGCCGGCAAGCGTCGAATCAGTGCGTTCGACTGAACCATGCGCTTAGCACCCAGCGCTAGCGAAACAGTGACAATGGCGGGTAAGGCTTCGGGAATCGCGGCGACGGCTAGACTGACCGCCGTCAGAAACATTAATCCCGGGTCTTCACCCCGCAATAAGCTGAGACCAAAGATCAGGCCACAGACACTCAGAATGATTAAGGAAAGTCGTTTACCAAAGCGTCCCAAGCGCTGTTGAAGTGGCGTTTTATTGTTATCGTTTTTATCCAAAAGCTTGGCAACTTTACCAAACTCGGTATCCATGCCCGTCGTCACACAGATGCCTTCCCCTCGCCCATTACTCACTACACAGCCTTTGTAGGCCATATTGGTGCGGTCTCCCAAGGCATGAGTGTCCGTTTCGAGGGTAGCGGACTGTTTTTCGACCGTATAGGATTCCCCCGTGAGCGATGCCTCGTTCACTTGTAAGTTAGCGGCTTCTATCAGCCTGAGATCAGCAGGGATAATATTGCCCGCTTCAATTAACACCACATCACCCGGTACCAACTCAGCGGCTGGGACTTCCTGATACTCACCATCGCGACGTACCAGTGCATGGCTGGCAGCCATTTGGCTTAATGCTTCCAGCGCCTTTTCTGCCCGAAAATCCTGTGCGAAACCAATGACTGCATTAAGGATGAGAATGACCAGAATGACCAGCGCATCAGTCGGCTCACCGAGGAAACCGGATATGGCAGCGGCAGCAATGAGCACCAGAATCATAAAATCACTAAACTGCGATAGTAATAAGGCAAATGGACTCCGCTTGCTGGTGCTGGAGATTTCATTCGGGCCATGACTTTCAAGTCGCGCCTTCGCCTCTTGCCCACTCAAACCAGAAGCAACGTCGACATCGATCTGTTGAGCCGTTGAATCAATATCAATACGGTGCCAATTGCCAGGCTGATTATTCTCTGATGGTTTTTTCATAGTGTTTTTGGTTTGAGTATTAGATCCATTTTAGGCATGGTTGTGCTGCAGAGTTTTTGTTGAAGTTGGCAAGGTTCAGGGTATAGGCCAATAACAACTTAGATGCTTCACAGTCTATAACTCCCCTGTTTGCTGTTTCTTGATTCAAATCAAGTGATTATTCACTAGGAGAAACTTGGCCCACGGCTGTGCAATAAACTGCTCTCCAATTAATGCTGAGACTCAGTAGTTACGGCATTCTTTGCAGATAAGTCGTTTGATGGCACGGCGTCGGAGAAAGGCATTCCCTCGTTTCGGCTATTGGCGCTTATTGATTCAGGTAATGCCGTAGTGGAAAGTCGTTAAGGCGCGGCTGGGTGCGATGGATGAATTGTATTTGAATGAGAGATAGTGGTTTAGCTATCTCATTAAATGATGTATCTGAGCATGTTTTATTGATGCATGTGGGCGTAGTATGCGGGGCAAGGTCTGCTGGCCTTAAGCAGCATTAACCGTTATCAGTAAATTTACATTCAACCCTAACCGGAAAAGCACATGACAATTCAACGATTCGAAACTGGCCCACGCATGAGCCAGATGGTCATTCACAACGAAACGATTTACCTTGCTGGCCAAGTTGGCGATCCTACTGGCGACATCACCGAGCAAACGCGCACGATGCTGGCAAAAGTTGACCACCTACTGGCTGAAGCTGGTAGCGACAAAACTAAGATTCTGCAAGCAACTATCTGGGTTGCCGATATGGCTGACTTTGCAGCGATGAATGCCGTGTGGGATAGCTGGGTACCTCAAGGCCATACGCCAGGCAGAGCGTGCGGTGAAGCGAAGCTGGCAACACCGGATTACAAGGTAGAAGTTATTATTATTGCCGCTAAATAAAGCCGGCAATAAAGCCTAACGGGAGCCTCTATATCTGGCTCCCGTTAGGTGCTCATTATGGCGTTATCGGTGGTAGAGGCTCGACAGGTATTAACTGTTCAAGGTCACTAAACAGCTGAGCGATAACGGGAGGAAAGTCTGATCTATAGCTCTTGTGGAAGCTGTAAGAGCCTTTATCCGTTACGATGAGTAAATTAGTATTTCCACTACCGACAAGTGGAGGCTGCTCAATGGATTCCAGCTTTGATAGATCAATATGTTTTACTGTTTTAACAAGGCTATCAAACTGTGCCGGACTAATTTTTACCGTTTTATTGACCGTTGTGCTTCCTTTATAATTTTTAACAACCTTGTTCAAGCTCAAGTCGCGGCTAAGCTTGACCGTCGTTGTATTAGCGTAAGGAATACTTGCATTTCCTTGGCTAGTAGAGATGCTTTCAATCGTATTATTTGGAGTTTCATCAACCACCTTTGTCGAGGCGCAAGCAGCAATTAAAAAGACAGGAAGGATAAGTGCTGCGTAAATTCTAATATGGCTCTTCATAAGGTCACTCCTTGTTAAAAAAATATTTTTATCTATTTTGTTGCTTGGTGTCTATGCCAGTCGCAAGCTGCAATACCCGCTTCCGAGACTCCTCATCAATCACGGTATCCTCCGCATAATCCTCAAGCACCTCATTCATCGCTTTTAAATGAGGAATCAACAGCTCCTTGTCCTTAGCGGTCACATCATAGCGATTGATCGTTCGAAGCAAGGCGATCGAGGCCGTATTTAAGCTTCGATTCTGTCTCGGCGTTGGATTGTCATGCGGCGTTGCCAGCCCGAGTTTCTGGATGATTTCCTGCACCACATCTCCCTCATACTTAAACGCTAAAACCTTGTCTTCGCCAAACAACGCTTGGCACTCACTAACAAAGCCCTGATAGTCCAAATGCTGAGCAAACCACTCAATATCCAGCATTTCGGCAAAGGATAGGTCCTTGCCATAACAGGGATTACTCTCAAGCTGCGGGTTGCGAATGCATTGCTTGTAGTAACTTTCGATAAACGCCAGTGGCTCACGAAACCATACCCAAACCTCGACATCGAAAAGCTTACTCAGTGCGCTTAACAGGTCTTTCGACTCCTCCGGAAAGTCCCACCAATAATTATAAATCCCTTCCGATGAAAGGATAATGGTGTGAGTGTCTTCCTTAACTTGCGCGATAATATTCTTAAAATTTTCTAAGAAGTTCTCCACGTGTGTTGAGACGAGGTTTTTCTCAAACCACTGGTGCTTGGGAGCGCTGGGGTTTTTAATGTTCTTAATATTATGCGGATAGAGAATTCCCTTCCCTCGCAATTTGCGTTGTCGTTTGTCGAGGTAGGTTTGTAAGCTGGTAGTGCCAGTTTTGGGCGTGCCAACATGGATGATGAGCTTGAGTGGCTGCTCAAAAGGCGCTAACAGTCCCGCAAGCTCATTGGCAAATTGAATACTTGGTTTTTCCATTGCGCAAATCACTACCACTTAAAATCCACATCTTAGCCTTTTTCTTAAACTCGTTTTGATTTATCGCAAGCTGAACTGAAGTCTTGCGGGCATGAGCGCAGCGCCTAGCAGTATCTAATATTTCATTTCGTATACTATTTAAAATAGATGGAATACAATAACATTTTCACCCATTATCCCGCTCAAACAGGTCGTCAATCAGGAGAGTTTCAGATGGCAAACAAGACAACCGATGTTGCAATTATCGGTACTGGTATCGTCGGAATAGCAACCGCTTACTTCTTGGCTAAAAACCACGGTGTGCGCAATATTGTATTGATCGACCGTGATCAGCCGATGTACTTCACCTCTGCCCAATCTGGAGAAAACTACCGAAACTGGTGGCCGCACCCTTCGATGGTGGTGCTGACCAATCGCTCAATTGATTTGCTCGAAACCGTTGCCCGCGAGAGTGGTAATCGCATCAATATGAATCGACGTGGCTACTCTTTGGCGACTCGGGAAACCAATATCGATCAAATTGTTCAGGAGCTGCATAATGGACTTGGCGAGCAAGCAGAGCACGAAATTCGTTATCATGAAAGTGCCAGCGCAGCGAGCTATCAGCCACCCGTTGCGCCTGATTGGGAAGCAGCCCCTCGCGGCGTCGATATCCTGCGTGACCAAGCGTTGATTAGAAAGACATTCCCCTCTTACGCTGATGATATTCAAACCATTATTCATATTCGTCGGGGTGGCGATATCAGCGGTCAGCAGTTGGGTATGCACATGCTTGAATACTTAAAAGCACAAGGCGCTATTCGTATCATCGGCTCAGTTGAGTCGATTAATAAGACCGATGAATGCTATCAATTAGAGATTAGCAGCGCTTCAAAAGAGACTTCGGGAACTACCAAGCTAAACGCGCTTAAAGTGGTGAATGCTGCTGGCCCGTTTGCTGATAAGATCGCCGCCATGCTGGATGTCAAACTACCGCTGTATAACACCTTCCAGCAAAAGATCGCCTTTGAAGATCGGGAAAAAGCCATTCCGCGCAATATGCCCTTCTCTATCGACTTGGATGGCCAGCTGATTGACTGGGCTGATGATGAGCGCGAAATGATGCTGCAAGACCCGGAATATCGCTGGCTAGCGGAGGCCATGCCAGGCTCTATTCATTGCCGCCCTGATGGCGGAGATCATGGGAATTGGATAAAAATGGGCTGGGCATTTAATGAAAAGCCAGAGCAAGCAACGTGGGAGTCGCCGCTAAACGACAACTTCCCCGAGATTGTATTGCGCGGTGCGGCACGGCTTAATCCTGCCCTTAAAGCCTACTACGGAAAACTGCCCCGTAGCATGCATCACTATGGTGGTTGGTACACGATGACGGATGAGAACTGGCCGCTGATTGGCCCCATGGGCCCTGAAGGTAGCTTTATGAATTGCGCTCATTCTGGCTTTGGCACAATGGCATCCTGCGCTGGTGGCGAGCTGTGTGCGGCTTGGGTCGCGGGTGGCGAACTGCCAGAGTATGCGGCAGATTTCTCATTCCAGCGCTATGAAAATGCAGCCTTAATGACAAGTCTTTTGGAGAGTGCAAAAGGCGTTTTGTAGTCGCACATAAATCTATTGATCCCGTCGCCGTAACATGGCGGCGGTTTCTTTTTTCGTGGTTTCAATGTGTTGCTTGAGTAACTCCACGCCTAAAGCCACATTATTAGCCTCGCAGGCGCTTAGAATGTCCCGATGCTCTGCTTGCGGTCTGGTCAGCCCAGTTGTCTCAGTCACGAGTAAGCGAATGGTTGGCCCCATTTTGCGCTGCACTTCAGCGATCATTTCCAGTAACTGCACATTGCCACAGGGCTCATACAGAAGGTGGTGGAAACGCTGATTCATCTTGCTCCAATAGCTCAGGTTGTCCTCATCCGTATACTCGTCTAAGATTCTTTTAGCCTCAACCAAGTCGGCTTGAATTAAGTTGGGAATGGCCAGCTCCAGCGCTTTGCACTCCAGCGCCACGCGGATATCCATCAGATGCAAAATTTCAGCAATTGATAATTCACGCACCGTCGCACCGCAGTTTTTGCGGAACACCACAAAGCCATCCGACTCCAGCTTCAGTAGTGCCTCACGCACCGGCACTTTGCTCACGCCATGCTCTTTGGCGATCTCGTCCTGACGTAGTGGTTTTCCCGCCGCCAGCTTGCCGGTAATGATGTCTTCTTTTAAGGCGTCATAGATTGGCTTCGACAATGAGGTCGATGATTTATCTAGAGTTTGCTTTGGCATCTTTTCGACGCTCTCCCGCGCTTATAGTCTATTTTGTATAGCATGCTTATATATAAAATACTATTTTTTGGGCAATTGTAGCCTTTACAGGCGGCATTAAAAAAGCCCGGCAAGGCGAAACGCCAATACCGGGCTGATAAGCTGAGGCGATTACTGCTTCTTAGCTTGTATCGCTAACACTTCCTCGGTCAGCACCTGCAAACCAAGCTCTACTTGATAGCCGTGAATTTCCTTCACATCCAGTGCGCGCATAAAGGCCAGTATCTCCTTACTGATCACCTGCCCCGGCACCAAAATCGGGAAGCCAGGCGGATACGGAATCACAAAGGTCGCGGAGACCAAATCCCGCCCTTTTGCCATCTCCGCTTCGATACTGCCATCATCCAGCAGGAAGTACTCCGACTGATCGGGTTCGGCGGCTAAGAAGTAAGCATCACGAATCTTTCCATCCGGCGTGGTGGCATCTTTGCCGCGTAAAAACTGCGGACTAAAGCGGCTAAAGTCTGGCAGCGGCGGCAAGTCTTCAGAGAGTGATTTAATCCGGCGTTGGTTGATCAAGCGTTCTGCCTGACTGGCATCCTCCGCATCCCGATCCAACTCGGTGGCAATCTGCACCAATACTTCCAGCAAGAAGGCGACTGAGCTTCGCGTGGTCCCGATATTGGTCATAAACAACACGGTATTACGGGAGGTTTTATTGATCTGAATCCCGTATTTATCCATCAGGTATTCGTTCTTAAAGGTATCCCCGTCGATGCCGGTTTTACCTAAGTACAGCGTGAGGCGCGTGGGGTCGATAACAAAATCATCCTGATCCCAAGCCTGCTCCATGCTGCTATTAGCCCAGCCGGTTTCCACGCTGTAATACGACTCGATACCCGATTGACGATACTCTGCCGGAATCAAATCCTTAGCGACTAAGAAGCGGAAATATTTGCTGATTAATGGATTCTTTGCCACCCGCTCGCGCAAGGCCATGGCTAGCTCTAGCTGATGTTGCACCATCTCAAAGCCTTCCAACTCCACTTGACGACGACCCACATCCAAGCTCGCCAAAATCTGGTAGTTAGGCGAGGTTGAGGTATGCGTCATAAAGGCTTCGGTAAACGATGGTCGTACCTTGTGCTTGAAGTCCTGATCGTAGACATGAATCATCGACCCTTGACGCAGAGATGTTAATGATTTATGAGTGGATTGCGTGGCATAAACGCGAATGCGAACCTTATCCGGATCGGGCATCAGGCGCTCGTGTAGCAGCTCCTCATCGCTCATATCCTTGGTGCGCTCGGCAAAGGCTTCATACTCCGCGCGGTACTCGTCAGTGCGGTACTTTTTCAGTAAGCGCGCTGCAGTCGCCATCGCAGTACGTTTACGGTAAGTGGGTACGCAGCCGGCAAAAGCAAACCAGGCCTCATCCCATAGGAAAATCAGGTCCGGCTTAATCGCCAAACACTCTTCCATAATGCGTTCAACGTTATACACGACACCATCGAAGGTACAGTTAGTGAGCAATAACATGCGCACTTTATCGAGCAATCCCGCCTCGCGATATTGCAGTAAGCGTTCCTTCATTTCGCGAATCGGCACTGCGCCATACATGGAGTAATCATGCAGCGGGTAGGAGTCCAGATAGCTGACTCGCGCACCGGATAGCACCATGCCATAGTGATGTGATTTATGACAGTCGCGGTCAATCAGTACAATGTCATCCGGGCGTACCAGCGCTTGTACGACGATCTTATTCGAGGTCGAGGTGCCGTTGGTAACAAAGAAGGTCCACTTAGCACCAAACGCCCGTGCGGCGAGCTCCTGAGCTTTTTTGATTGGCCCATGTGGCTGCAGCAAGGAGTCGAGTCCACCGGAGGTGGTGGAGGTTTCCGCGAGGAAAATATTCATGCCATAAAAGTGCAGCATGTCCTGAATCCAGTGCGACTTGGTAATCGACTTACCGCGCGAAATCGGCATGGCATGGAAGACGCCGGTTGGCTGGCGACTGTATTCACGCAGTGCGGTGAAAAATGGCGTCTGGTAGCGATCCTGTATGCCGCGCAGAATATTTAAATGCAGCTCCAGATGATCTTTCTGGCGATAGAAGATCCGTCGGAAGCGGCGACTCACGCGACTGGCCAGATCTTCCACTGCCGTATTGGTGACCAGATACAAATCCAGTTCGGGGCGCAAAGTGCGAATCAGATCAGCCAGTAGCGGGCCACGCTCTTTCTCCGGGGTATCTTCATAGCTGCTATCATCAATATTGGTGAGGTATTGCTGCAATAACTCCAGATGATTTTTGGAGTGCAGCGGGAAGCCATAGCGAATCACGCAGGCTTGGATATTGTAGTTAAACATTACCGCGATCAGTGCATCTTCCAAGCTCGGTACGATGACCACATCGTAGATGAAATTATCTTCCGGACGGCGTACCTGACGCAGGCTGTCGCGCAATGACGCCGTGTCTTCCTCGGAGCCATCATCGACAATCAGCACTTCAAAATAGTGACGATTATTGACGTTATCATCGTTACGACGCGACGCCTCATTCATGGCATCTAACGAGTTCAGCTCTTTGGTATTGCCAAGGTCGATGGTGCGAGTGCGGTATAGCTCACTGGATAAGGCCCGCACGATATACGAGACCGTTTGCGCCAGTAAGGAATAGTCCTCGCCATCAAATAAGGTCTTTAAATACTGGCAGTCATCCTGCGATGGAAACGCGGTGTATTCTTCGATAATGCTTAAGGTTTCCAGCCCTTGGCGAGTGGCCTCCAACTCCTTCGCCGTATTGTCACCCCGACGGTATTTGTCACGCAAGCGCTGAGTAGATTCTTCCAGCGCGTACCAGGTATCAAATCGAAACTTTGTCGGGCTGTGGTAATGATCAAGTTTGGTTCGTTTCAGTGTGCTTAGCTTGTTGTGACTTTTGTTTTTTTCCATGTAGATTCTTCACTCCATTTTTACCGTTTAGCAGGGGTTATGCTATGACGGCGAGGGTTTTCAGCCGGAACATGAACGTCCGGATTAGCACTAAATCTGGCGAATTGGTTCATTTTCGAATAACACACTTATTTCTATCACTTCTACGGCGTTCTGTGTAGTGCTATTCCACGCTATCGTAAAATTATAGGTATTTGACCTGTGATGGCTCAATTTAGCTAATAATTTCACGAATTGAGTGAAGCTCTTCTTCGCTAAAGGTTAGATTCTCCAATGCCTTGATCGAATCCAAAATCTGCGCGGTTTTACTGGCACCAATCAGGCAGGAGGTAATCGCCGGATTATGCAGTACCCAAGCCACGGCCATTTGTGCCAGGTTCTGCCCTCGTGCCTCCGCAATTTGATTCAGTGCCTGCGCCTTGCGAATTTTCTCGGCACTAATATCATTCTCACTTAAATGCACAATGGCTTTATTAGCGGCGCGTGAACCTTCAGGGATGCCGTTTAAGTACTTGTTAGTCAGCACGCCTTGCGCCAAGGGTGAAAATGCAATGGCACCTACTCCGCTCTCATCCAGTACTTCACACAAGCCATCTTCAATCCAGCGATCAAACAGATTGTAGCGTGGTTGATGAATCAGTAGCGGCGTACCCAGAGATCGGAGTATCGCGACTGCCTCTTTGGTTTGAGCCGGTTGGTAATTTGAAATCCCGACATATAAAGCACGGCCAGAGCGCACAATCTGATCCAGCGCCATCATGGTCTCTTCCAATGGCGTTTCAGGGTCCATGCGGTGATGATAGAAAATATCGAAATACTCAAGGCCGGTACGCTGCAAGCTTTGGTCACAACTTGAGATTAGGTATTTGCGTGAACCACCATCGCCAAACGGGCCAGGCCACATATCGTAACCGGCTTTGCTGGAGATCAGTAATTCATCGCGATAGGGTTTGAAATCTGCCTGAAACAGCTTGCCGAAATTTGCTTCTGCCGAGCCATACGGTGGGCCGTAATTATTGGCTAAATCAAAGTGGTTAATGCCATTATCAAAGGCGCAGCGCAGTAAGTCTCGTGAGTTTACGGTGTTATCGACTGCTCCAAAATTTTGCCACAAGCCAAGGGATAAGCGTGGCAGCTTAAGACCGGATTGGCCGCAACGTTGGTAAGTCATTTGCGTATAACGTTCATCGTCGGCAAGGTACGCGGGATTTGGGGAGTGTGTGATCATACTGAAATAACCTCATTAGCGAGTCGCTCGCTATAGCTGTGAATTTTCCAATGGCCGGGGCTCCAGCCTTGCAGAAAGCGGTAAAAATCAGTCCATGCCACGGCGTATAATGGTCGCCATGCCGCTTCCACCGCTTGTGGATTAATGGTTGGCTGGTGCTTGGCTAAGGCAGTGTTTAACGCCGCAAAGTAAGTATCGAGTAACTGTTCTTCCAGCCGCTCGCAATCATGTTCATCAAGGCAGCTGCCAATAAAGTACGCCACATCTTTCATGCCGCAGCCACCGCCGACATATTGAAAATCCACCGCGGCCACTTCAGTGCCATCTTCAGAAAAGCAGAAATTAGCCAGCTTGGCATCGCCATGGACTAATGTTTGAAAGGGTGCATCTTTTAAGCGTTGATCAAGACTGGCAGCGGCTTGCTTTAAAGCGCCTTCGGGCAAAGCGGCCAGCTCATCAGGGCGAGTTGCTAAATGCCAGTAAGTGCCGGTTTCCCAAAGCCCTTGCGGCTTCTCACCTAAAAACGTGGCATGAAAATTGGCTAGCCAATGCAGACATACATTGATTTCAGCTAGTGAGGCTTGCTCCCTGCGGGCGGGATAGCCGCTGCCATCAAGGTCTTCCATTACCATCAAAAACTCATCATCGCGTTGCTCTAGTGATAAGCAATGCGGTACGCGGCAACCTTCATCACAATGCGCAGCCGAGTGCTGATACCACGCCGTTTCTACTTGGTAAGAGCGCAGTTTGCGTTGATGGGAGAGATTGGTATTCCAGCCGCGTGGGTGCTCGCTGCGCTTGGGTAAGCGTACATGCTTAACGATAACCGATGCGTGTTCGCCGCCGGTTAAACGATAGCGGTCGATGCTGCCATAGCCACTCCATAGGTTTTGAATGGTACCAGCCAGCGATAACTCGCTAGCGCCGGTCGCGTTGAGGATAATGGTGGCTAAGTGCGGGTCTATGTTTGGATTCAAGCTTGGATTCCTGCATTGAGTGGTGCCGTTTATTATGTCAAAGTTCGGCACTCTTCATAGGCTATTTTCGGGTATCAATTCATGAGCAAAACAAACGTACTCTTCGTCTGCATGGGCAATATTTGCCGCTCGCCTACCGCCCATGGCGTGTTTCAAGCATTGGTTAAGCGCAATAAGCTGAGTGATAAAATTCATGTGGATTCTGCCGGTACGCATGCTTACCACGTTGGCGAGCCGCCTGATAAACGTGCGCAAACCACCGCACTGAAGCAAGGCTATAACCTGTCTGCTCAACGTGCACGGCAGGTCACGGTTGAAGATTTTGAGCGCTTCGATTACGTCATTGCAATGGATCAGGCCAATATGAGCGCGCTTAGAAAGCTTGCGCCACCGGCATTGCGTCAACGCGTTCATCTACTTATGTCGTATGCCCCGCAGCGACCGGAGACCGAAGTGCCTGATCCTTACTATGGTGGTCCGCAGGGTTTTGAAACCGTGCTGGATATGGTAGAAGTAGCCTCGCAGGGTTTGTTGGATCATATCCTGTCTCAAACGGATTAACAGCCGCCCTCTTACCTATCCTGCTTCGGATACACCATGACTGAAATTGCTGATTTAATACTGCTCTCCGGACGTTCCGGTGTCGAGCTGGCATTGTTTGTATTGATGCCCATTATGATTGTAATGCTGACCATTATGCGTATTTTAGAAGCGCGCGGCATTTTGGATTGGATCGTTAGGCATTCGACGCCAGTCGTACGTGTATTTGGAATTCCGGGCTTGGGTTTATTTGCCTTAATACAGGTGCTGTTTGTGGGTGTGGCTGCGCCCTTGGCCACGCTGGCAATGATGGATAAAAGTGTGATTCCGCGTCGGCAAATTGCAGCTACGCTAGCGATGGTATTTGGCGCAGCGCAAGCTAATGTCACCTTTCCGATGGCGGCGTTTGGTGCCAATACCATGCTGATTATTGGTATCTCGGTGATTGGTGCACTGGCCGGAGCAGCCTCTACTTACTACCTGTTTGGTCGTGGTTTAAATGATGCTGAGGTACCTTTTGTGGAGTTGCCTGAGCATCCGGTGGCAAATGATACCCGTGGCTTACTAGAGCTAATTAATAGCGCCGGTCGTGAAGCATTTAATCTGGCAGTAAGCTCCTTACCAATGCTGGTACTGGCTTTGTTACTGGTGAATATTCTGCGCTCATCTGGCGTGATTAGTGGGATAGAAACCCTGCTGACCCCAACCTTTAATGCGTTAGATTTATCTCCCGAAATGCTGCTGCCACTAATTACCAAAGCGATTGCCGGTGGTACTGCCATGATGGGTGTGATGACCGAGTACTTGCAGCAAGATATTATCAGCTTGCGCGAATTTCATATCAGTGCCGGTTTATTGATTACCCCGTTTGATGTGGCTGGCGTGGCCATACTAATGAGCGCTGGCCCCCGCGTCGCATCCGTGGTTCGTCCGGCCGCTTATGGCGCATTGGTTGCCATTGCACTGCGCACCCTATTACACTATCTTGCAGCCTAATTGATCTAAAATAAGCCGCCGACCGTATTAACACTCACGAATAGCTAGTGGAATTATTATGCCCCGCCAAAAAGTCACGTTTGATAACGCCCAAGGTCAGCAATTAGCTGGCTTAATGGAAACGCCCGCAGAAGGTTCTGTCATTCGCAGTTACGCGCTGTTTGCCCACTGCTTTACTTGCGGCAAAGACATCGCCGCCGCCTCACGAATTTCACGCGCATTAACCAAGCATGGCATTGCGGTATTCCGCTTTGACTTTACTGGTCTAGGTAATAGCGACGGTGATTTTGGCAATACCAACTTCTCCTCCAATGTGGATGATTTGCTCGCCGCCACCGCCATGATGGAGCGCGACTTTAAAGCGCCTCAATTATTGATTGGGCACAGTTTAGGTGGTGCCGCGATACTAAGCGCAGTTGATCGCATGCCATCAATTAAAGCGCTAGCAACGATTGGTGCACCGGCTACTGCTGATCACGTACAGCATTTGTTTACCGGCTCACAGAGCGAGCTGGAAACCAATGGCAAAGCAGAAGTCAATATTGGCGGACGCAAATTCAACGTTCAAAAGCAGCTGCTGGATGATTTACGTGCGCATGCTGATGTTGAGCATATTGGTCACCTACGCCGCCCGCTGATGGTATTTCATTCACCGATTGATAACATTGTATCGATTGATGAAGCGGCTAGAATTTACAAGGCGGCCAAGCATCCAAAGAGCTTTATTTCGTTGGATCATGCAGATCATATGTTATCTAAAGCCGCTGACGCTGAGTTTGTGGCACAGACGCTGGCTAGCTGGGCCGATCGTTATTTAGATGATGCGCCGCTGGATTCGGATGAAGCTGTACAGCTGACCATGTCTGAAAATGTTCCCGCCTTGGTGAAAACCTTGGAGCATGGCGAAGTACTAGTCACTGAAAAAGACCAGAAGTTCCTGCGTGGTTTGTATACCGAAGACCATCATGTGTTATCCGATGAGCCGGTCAGTTTTGGCGGCCGTAATCTTGGCCCAAGTCCTTATGATTTGCTGCTAATGGCATTAGGTTCCTGCACGTCGATGACGATTCGCATGTATGCCAATCACAAGAAAATCCCGCTGGAAGATATCAATGTGCGCTTAAAACATGAGCGTATTCATACCGATGATTGTGCGGACTGTGAAGGCCAAAGCGGAAAAATTGAACGCATTACTCGCGATATTGAGTTAAAAGGTGATTTGACCGAGGCACAGCGCAAGCGGTTGATTGAGATTGCAGATCGCTGTCCGGTACATCGCACGTTGGAGAATGATTTGGTGGTTCGCACTCGCGAGCAGCCTTGGGAATAACCGCCAAGCTCGTATCAGGCTTAAAGCTGTTTTTGTTTGCCAAGCTCTAAAAAGCTATGGATATACGGTGTTTCAATATCGATCTTTTTGAAGGCCGCAAACAGGGTTTTATAAACCCCCTCTTTGCCCAGCTTTACGGGTTTGAGTGGGTATTGCTCACAGTAATGATTTGCCAGCCAGCGCGGTAGTGTAAATACCCCGCGCTGGCAGACGGTTAGTTGAAGCATCATTTCAATTGATTCTGTGAATTTCTGCGCTTTTGGACTGACGTGCGCAGGTATCAAAAACTCGGTGTAAATATCCAAGCGATCAATTGGCACTGGAAATAATATCAAGGTTTGATCAGATAGCATTGGCGGGGTGCAATACTCCACATCAGCCAGCGGATGATCTTTAGCCACCATCAGTACCAATTCATAATCAAACAAATCTTCAAAAATCAGCGATGGGTTTTCAAAAGGATCAGGTGTGATTAGTAGATCAACCGAGTGATTCAGCAAGCCCTCAACCCCTGAAAACTGAAACTTCTGCACAATATCCACATCGACATCTGGCGAGGCTTGTAAAAAGTCCGCAATCACCCGCGTTAGCCACTCGTAGCAGGGATAACATTCCACGCCTATACGCAAGTTCCCCTGACGTCCTTCTGCGTAAGCTTGCAGAGTTTGCTCGGTTCGCTGTAGCACAGGAATCACGCTTTGTGCGCAGCTAAGTAATTGCTCGCCGGGCTGAGTTAAGCGCAATAGACGCCCTTCTTTTTGCCACAACTTGGCGCCTAAGCGTTCTTCTAAGTGTTTGATCTGGTGTGATAGCGCGGATTGCGAGAGATTTAGCGAGCTGGCGGCGGCGGTCAGTGTCTTGTACTGATGCAAAGCGAGAATGATCTGTAGGTGGATGCGCTCTATCATTGATTAGTTCTGCTCATGGATAGTTGTGTAACTATCATTATTCATCATCAATCTATCGCTGTAAACTGCAATCATAGACTAACAGACAGCAAATTTAAGGACCATTTATGATTACCACACACACATTAGGCCAGGTTTATACCGCCGCTACACTCGCCCCGGCTAATGAGCGTGTGCATACTGATTGGTTAACATTGCAAGCTGGCAGTGTAACTGAGCAATTGGCGTTTAATCACCGTTTGTTTGGTTTGGAGCAGACGGCGACTAAGAGCCGCGAGTGGTTTGATAGCACCCAGTACTACAATGCGCAAGTGATGACTGACGACGCAGCGCTGACATTAGATGCCAGTGAGTTAGTGGCACAGGTTGAGCGTGTGGCGAAAGCCGGTTACCAGTGCAAAGCGGTTATCCTTGGTCCGGTTAGCCTGGTTTGGTCTGTTGAGTGTGCGGATGATGCACAGCGTTTAGCGCTGCTGGACAAAGTTCTGCCCTTATACGCGAAATTGCTAAGCAAGCTGGGTGAAACAAAACTGCCATGGTTGCAGTTGGATGAGCCAATGTTATCGCAGCCACTTAGCCGCGAATGGACGCATGCTTACCGCAGCAGCTATTTCAGGTTGCAGCGTGCGCCCGTTAAAATCATGGTGGCTAGCAGCTTTGGTGCGTTAAATAAGAATTTACAACTGGCGGCTCAGTTACCCGTTCAAGCCCTTCACATTGATGCTTGCCGTGCGCCAGAGCAGGTATTACGCGTGATTGATTGGTTGCCACGTCATAAGATTTTATCGCTAGGTGTAATCAGCGCGGAGTCTTTGGTAAAAGCGGATTTGGGTGATTTATTAGCTCGCCTGCAGCCATTCGCTAAGCGCTTGAAAGAACGTCTATGGCTCGCAACTAATCTGTCATTCCAGCACTTGCCTGTTGAAGATATGGATGTGGAAGTTGCTGGTACGGCGACGGCTGAGAATGCCTTTGTGTTGCAGAAAATCCGTGAGTTGAATACCTTGGCTAAGGCGCTAACTGAAGGTAGGTTTTCTCATCCGGTACGCTTGCCACGTTCTAACCGTCCGGATGATGTAAAGCGCCCTGCCAAGCAAGTGGCTTAAGCGTTGAGTCAGGCCTTGATACACCATTCGAATCAAGGCTTGTCATGGGTAAGGTCTTAAGCGAAAAAGTAAGCCAGCACCTGTAAAATCACCAAAGAAATAAAGCCAGCCAGAATGTCATCCAGCATGATGCCTAAACCGCCATGCACTTTCTGGTCGGCCCATTTGATGGGCCACGGCTTTAAAATATCAAACAGCCTGAACAAGGCAAATCCGATAACAATCCACACCCAGCCTGCTGGTGCAGCAATCATCGTGATGAAGTAGCCTGCAAACTCATCCCATACAATCCCAGAATGATCATGCACGCCCAGCATCTCCGATGAGCGTCCGCAAATCCAGATCCCAACCACGCACACTACGGCTGTAAGCAAGCAGTAAGTCACCACATCCAACGATTGAAACATCAAATACAGCAAGACGGCTGCGACTGTTCCAAAAGTCCCCGGTGCAAAAGGCGCTAAGCCGCTACCAAAACCAAACGCTAAAATGTGAATGGGGTTACGCATAACCGTGCTAGCTAGCTCAGCTAGCGTTGGTTTTTGTGGTGGGGTATTTGAATGAGTCATTAGAAGTGCTGAAAGCCGGTTGCGGTTAATGGGTTGCCTTGTCGGTCGCGAATCAAGCCACTGTTTGCAGTTAGCTTACCAATCGCTTGATAAGTATAGCCAGATTGTTGCATGGCTTGCTCAAATGCTTTGCTTTTTACCTGTGGCACGCTAAATAACAGCTCGTAATCATCGCCGCCGGTGAGCGCAAAGCTCAGGCATTGCTGAGGGTCGTGTAGCTGTTTTAAGGCAGGCGAGAATTGCACTTGATCGGTGTAAATGATTGCACCGCAGCCTGAGGCTTTCAGGATATGCGATAAATCCTGTAACAAACCGTCCGATACATCAATGCAGGCATTGGCATAGTCACGAATCACACGACTCTCTGCGACGCGTGCTGTGGGTCGGTTGAGTCGATCCAGGCAGTATTGCTGCGGCGCTGATAATTTAGGAAGTTGCTCCAGATATATTGCCAATCCTGCTGCTGCATCGCCAGTGGTTGCCGTGGTATACAGAATATCGCCCATCTGCCCTGCACTACGGCGTAAGGCTTGGCTGACGGGTGTTTCACCCATGATTTGGATACTAATGGTTTGTGGGCCACGGGTGGTATCGCCACCAATTAAATCCACGCCATAGCTTTCTGCAGCGGCGTGTAGGCCGTCGGAAAAGCCTTTCAGCCAATCTGTATCATAGGTGGGTAATGTCAGTGCCAGTGTAAACCAACGAGGCTCGCCACCCATTGCGGCGATATCGCTCACATTTACGCTGAGCGCTTTGTGGCCGACGTCATAAGGCGAGGTATTAACAGGAAAATGTACACCGGGAACCAAGGTATCGACCGAAACGGTCAGTTGGTGATTGGGGGATATATCCAATAAGGCAGCATCGTCGCCAACGCTGAGGTTGACGCTATCTGAGTGCGCAGGCCAGCTAAAATAGCGGGCGATTAAATCAAACTCGCCCGCCATTTAAATACCTAAAGCGCAGATCACGATTGACCGGTTTCCGCTGCGCGAAGTGTCTTCGACAGCTTGTCCAGCACACCGTTTACAAACTTATGCGCCTGATCCGCACCAAATTTCTTGGTCAGGTTTACCGCTTCATTCACCACGACCTTGTAAGGTACTTCAAGGTGGTGCTGAAGTTCAGTAATACCAATGCGTAAAGCCGCCAGTTCAATCTGGTCCAGCTGATCAACGCCACGATCTAATAATGGCAAGAAATGCGCATCAACAGTTTCGACGTTATCAATCACATGGCGAACCAAAGACTGAAAGTAGACTGGGTCACAGCGACGGAAATCTTTGGACAAATCACGATCGTCCTGAATTGCCAGATAGATATCCTGATAAGTATTGTTGGTCATTTGCCATTGGTAAACCGCGATCATCGCCAGTTTACGGGCTAACTGCCGCTGGGTGACCAGCTGCATATTGGGAGTTATTTCAGTCATTGAATTTCTTAATCAGGGATACCATTTCAAGCGCTGTCAGAGCCGCTTCCGCACCTTTGTTACCGGCTTTAGTGCCGCAACGCTCGATAGCTTGCTCAATAGAGTCGGTTGTCAGGATGCCATTAACCACTGGCAAGCCAGATTGTAAGCCAACTGCAGACAGGCCTTTCGCCGACTCATTCGCAACGATATCAAAATGTGGCGTGCTGCCACGAATCACTGCACCTAAAGCAATCACTGCATCGTATTTTTTGCTTTGAGCCATGTGCTGAGCAATCAACGGCAATTCAAATGCGCCCGGTACCCGAGTGATTTCAATGTCTTTTTCATCAACGCCGTGACGAACTAAGGCGTCAATTGCGCCTGCGACCAAGCTTTCAACCACAAAGCCATTAAAGCGAGCGACTGCGATGCCGTACTTCGCTTTATTGGGTGTGAAGTCACCAACGTATTCTTTAATATTACTCATATTTCAATTATTCCTGTCTGTAACCTGTTATCTCAAGCCCGAATCCGGCGATGCCGCTTAAGTGCATCGGCGCACTCATTACGCACATTTTGCGAACGCCCAAATCCAATAAAATCTGTGCACCAATTCCGTAGGTACGTAGCTCTGCTGGCGTGCCTTTTTTATCTTCTGGTTGCTTTTCTGGTTTGCTTTCGGCAATCACATCCAGCTGCTCTAAGCGTGCCAGTATATCAACCTTTGTGCGCTCTTCGCGTAAAATTACAACCACACCTTTGCCGGCTTCGTTGATTGTTTTCATCGCGTCTTGCAGCGGCCAACCCATTCCGGGGCCACGCATCGATAGCAAGTCACACACAGAATCTTCCAGATGTACCCGCGTCAGCACCTCATCATCTTCGCTGATCTCGCCTTTTACCAACGCCAGATGCGTTTGGTTGCTGGCAATATCCTGATAAGCAATCAGATTGAATTCGCCGTGCGCCGTGTCAATGGTCTTCTCATACACACGGTTTACCGTCGTTTCATTATCCAGACGGTAGCGAATCAGATCTTCAATGGTGCCGATCTTCAGCTGGTGCTTTTCAGCAATGCCAACTAAATCATCACGGCGTGCCATGGTGCCATCTTCGTTCAGGATTTCAACAATCACTGCGGAAGGCTCGTAACCTGCCAATGCCGCTAAATCACAACCGGCTTCAGTATGGCCCGCCCGAGTCAGTACGCCACCAGGCTGCGCCATAATCGGGAAAATATGACCCGGCTGTACAATCGACGCCGGTGTAGCATCTGGTGCGACTGCTGCGTGTACGGTCAATGAGCGGTCATACGCAGAGATACCCGTCGTCACACCTTCTGAGGCTTCAATCGACACGGTAAAGTTTGTGCCATGAACATCATTGGTGGCAGATACCATCAGCGGCAGATCTAACTGCTTGCAGCGCTCACGGCGCATGGTCATACACACCAAGCCACGACCGTGGGTCACCATAAAGTTGATGTCCTGCGGGCGTACCTTTGAGGACACCATCAGGAAGTCGCCTTCGTTCTCTCTGTCTTCATCATCAACAATAATGACCATTTTGCCATTGGCGAGGTCTTCGATGATTTCTTCTATGGAATTGAACATAGTGATTTTAACGCTTTTTAGAAGCCGTGTTCGGCGAGAAATGCCTCGGTGATTCCACCTTGGCCTGAACTGCTGATTGCAGCTTGGTCGCCCTGCAGCAAGCGTTCTAGATAACGCGCTACCAGATCGACCTCAAGATTGACTTTCGTACCCGCTTGGTAGGTGCCGATAACGGTTTCCTGCAAAGTATGGGGAACGATATTGATTTCAAACGCGCAGCCATCCACGCGGTTGACGGTCAGGCTCACGCCATCGATAGTGATGGAGCCTTTGGCCGCAATGTATTTTGCTAATTCAGTAGGGACTTGTAAGCGGAACCACTCGGAGCGTGCATCGTGACGACGCGCTTCGACAATGCCTAAGCCATCCACATGACCACTCACCAAATGACCACCTAAATGGTCTTGCAGGGTCAGGGCTTTTTCGAGGTTCACAGAGGAGCCGGTACTGAGCTGCCCTAAGGAGGTTAGCGATAAGGTTTCGCGCGAGACATCAGCGACAAAGCCGTCTTCACTTAACTGCACAGCAGTCAGGCAAACGCCATTTACTGCGATACTATCGCCCAGTGCGACATTGCTCATTTTGAGCTTGCCAGTGCCCACATGTAGCGCGACATCGCCGCCCTTTTCGCGGAGTGTGCGTATGGTACCTACGGCTTGAATAATCCCGGTAAACATCTATACAACCTGTGTTTGTTCAAGGGCGGCTATGATACGCCAATCTTCACCAATTGCACGAATATCCTGAATTTTCAGGTTAATTCTGTCCTGCATCTGTTGCAAGTTGGGTAATCGGAAGGCCCCCATGGCATCGCTGCCGAGTATATTCGGCGCCATGTATAATAATAGCTCACTCGCCATGCCGGTTTCCAGTAACTGACCCGCAAGGATGGAGCCTGTCTCGATATGGATTTCATTGACTTCGCGCTTTGCCAAGTCGCGCAGCACAGCTTCCAGTGATAAACGTGCGGTTGGGTCGGCACTTTCCAGCACCACAACGGTTGCGCCAGCCTGCTCTAGTTCATAGACCTTATCGGAGTTATAGCGCTTGGTGTAGATCAGCGTTTCACCGGGCAAACTTAGGAGCTTAATATCTGGCGGGCAGCGCAATTGTGAATCCATAATCACGCGAATCGGTTGAATGACTTCGCCTTCAATCCCAAGCTCTTGAGCGCTTAGACGCACATTCAAGGATGGGTCATCGGCTAATACAGTATTGATACCCGTTAAAATCACATCGCTGCGGGCACGCCAGAATTGCACATCACGTCGAGCGGATGCACCCGTAATCCATTTGCTTTCGCCGGACGCTAAGGCGGTGCGGCCATCCAAGCTGGTTGCCATCTTTAAGCGAACAAATGGCAAGCCGTGCTCCATGCGCCGTATGAACCCCGGATTCAGGGCGCGAGCTTCAGCTTCCATCACGCCATAAATGACTTGAATACCAGCGGCTTTTAAGCGAGCAATGCCACTACCGGCAACACAAGGATTCGGGTCTTGCATTGCAATCACGACAATGCTGACGCCAGCGCGTACCAATGCATCGGCACAAGGCGGCGTTCTACCGGTATGGGAGCAAGGCTCTAAAGTGACATAGGCGGTTGCGCCTTTAGCCGCATCGCCAGCCGCGCGTAAGGCCACGACTTCGGCATGTGGGCCACCAGCGCGCTGATGATAGCCTTCTGCAATGACCTGCTCATCTTTAACCAAGACACAACCAACCCGAGGATTGGGGTGCGTAGTGTACTGACCTTTGCGGGCAAGCGTAATCGCGCGTGCCATAAATGACAGGTGCGTGGTAGCGTTCAGAGAATATTGGTCAGAGTGCATGGCAGAATCTTCAGTTGTCGGATTGTGTCGCCGCTTTTTGTTCCATCAGGTTGATGGTTTCCACAAACTCATCGATGTCGTTAAAGCTGCGATACACCGACGCAAAGCGAATATACGCCACGCCATCCAGCTCCCGCAGCTCGTGCATGACCCGCTCGCCAATCCAATGGGATTTGACTTCGCGCAGGCCGCTGCTGAGAATTTTTTTCTTAATCTGCTGAATCGCCCGGTCAATACTACTCATACTGACCGGACGCTTTTCCAGCGCAAGCATCATACCCGCTCGCAGCTTTTCCACATTGAAGGCTTCCCCTACCCCGTCGCTTTTCAGCACACGCGGCATATTGAGGTCGGCTACTTCATAGGTAGTGAATCGTTCACCACAGCTTCCGCATTTGCGGCGGCGGCGAACCTGATCTCCCTCGGCACCCAGTCGTGAATCCACAACTCGGGTGTCGGTGGCACTGCAAAACGGACAATGCATGACAAACTATTACTCTGCGTAAACCGGAAGACGTTGGCAGATCTCACTGACTTTGGCTTTAACGCCGTCGCTGACAGATTGATCTTCAATGTTTTCCAATATATCACAGATCCAGTTAGTCAAATCAACACAATCCTGCTCTTTAAAGCCGCGTGTGGTGACCGCTGGTGTACCGATACGGATACCACTGGTCACGAATGGCGACTGTGGATCGTTTGGTACGGAGTTTTTGTTTACGGTGATGTGGGCATTACCCAGTGCTGCATCCGCTTGCTTACCAGTCAGACCTTTATCGATCAGATCCAGCAGGAACAAGTGATTGTCAGTACCGCCAGATACGATATTAAAGCCGCGCTCAATAAAGGTATTGGCCATCGCTTGTGCGTTCTTCACAACTTGAACTTGGTAATCTTTAAAGCCAGGCTCCATTGCTTCTTTGAATGCAACCGCTTTCGCTGCAATCACGTGCATCAAAGGACCACCCTGAGTACCCGGGAATACCGCTGAGTTCAGCTTCTTCTCGATTTCAGGGTTAGCTTTAGCCAAAATGATACCGCCACGTGGGCCGCGCAATGTTTTGTGAGTCGTTGAAGTCGTCACATCAGCAATCTGTACTGGCGATGGGTAAATACCCGCTGCAACCAAGCCTGCGACGTGAGCCATATCAACAAACAGAATTGCACCAACTTCATCCGCAATATCGCGGAAACGCTGCCAATCCATAATGCGAGAATATGCTGAGAAACCAGCAATAATCATTTTTGGCTTGTGTTCTTTAGCCAGTGCTTCAACTTGATCGTAATCAACTTCGCCAGTCTCATTATTCAGACCGTACTGAACCGCATTGTAAACTTTACCAGAGAAGCTAACGTGAGAACCGTGAGTCAAGTGACCACCGTCTGACAAGCTCATACCTAAAACCGTATCGCCTGGCTGAAGCAGTGCCATAAACACAGACAAGTTAGCCGAAGAGCCGGAGTGAGGCTGCACATTGGCATAGTCTGCACCGAACAACTCTTTAACGCGTGAAATTGCTAAATCTTCAGCGACATCGACGTACTCACAACCGCCGTAATAACGCTTGGAAGGATAGCCTTCCGCATATTTGTTAGTCAGCACAGAGCCTTGTGCTTCCATAACGCGGGGGCTGGTATAGTTTTCAGAGGCGATCAATTCGATATGATCTTCCTGACGCTGGGCTTCGTCAGCCAAAGCGTTATACAGTTCCTGATCGTAATCTTCGATATTCATATTGATGGAAAACACGTCACTACTCCTGACATTTTACTGCTATTACTAAAACGGGTTGATTAGGCTGTAATCGTTACAGAGCGGGCAGTTTATCGGAAAGCGGAATTTCATAGCCAGCAAAAAATATAATAGATTGCCGATAGTAAAACTACATCATCCCATTGAACTCGCTGGCATCGTCTCTTAGCGCCTTACAATTAATTTGATAAACCTGTTTGAGTAAGCGGTTTTTCTGCTGTCGGTATTCCTTATCGCGTGGCGGCATGTACTGATATAAACCACGGGCGAGTTTGTAGTCCCAGCTGAAATGCTTCATGTAAGGAAAGCGTTCGGGTTGCTTTTGATAGAGGCGATCGAACGGCGTATCGGGTAATGGCTTAAAGCGTGACAAGCGAATTCGATCCAAATATTGCTCGTGTTGATCAATGAACTCCACGGTGAGCCGCAAGTCGTCCGCCGTCTCGCCGGGGAAGCCCTGCATCATGGAGGTGCGTACACTAATCCCAGCATCGTAAGCATGTTTTAAGAAGTCACCGGCTTCTTCGACCTTGGTGCCTTTTTTCATGGTATCCAGCAGGCGTTGGCTGCCAGACTCTAAACCAAAAGAGATACGGGTTAAGCCGGCTTTGCTGGCGGCTAATAAGGTGTCCTTGTCTAAGCCATTATCACCGAGATGGTTAACGTGAACAGTGGCAATCCAGCGAGCACCCGGCACCACACGCTGAATGTTTTCGATTAAGCCGTACCAGAGCTCAAGGTCCGAGTTGAGTTTGATATCCAGAAAAATAAAGTCAGTGCTTTGGTGGGTTTCGGATTGTTGTTTGAGTTCTTGTAAGACCGCGTCTAGTCCACGGGATCGGAAGGTTCTACCGTTTGCTGAAACGACATCCCCACAGAAAGTACAAGCACCCCAGCCGCAGCCACGACCGGACATCAGCGGGATGATTTTGTGTGGGTACTTTTCCCATGGGAAGTCCGTAAAGTCTGGTACGGGTAAGCGTTGTAGGTTTTGTAGAGGTAGTAGTGGTTTGACGGTTTCATCGGAGTCTTGAGTGAATACGCCTGCGCGGCCTTTCAGTGAATCGCCCGCTAATAGCGCTTTGACCATTTGCGGCAACTCAAACTCTACTTCGCCACCGACAATGGCGGCAATGCCGGGTAATGATAACCACTGCTCGGTGACGCGATTGAGGTTGAAGAATGGCCCGCCCAATAACACGGGAATGCCTTCGGCTTTAGCGCGTTCGCCAATAACCCGGCACATTTCATAATGATCTAAATAGGAGGAAATAAGGATGGCGGCAGGTTTGGCTGCAATGGCGCGCTCCACCTCTGCAATCATCGCGGGGTGCGGCCTTGAGTTCCAACGTGAGACTTGTTCTCGCAAGAAGTCTCGACTGCGACTCATAACGGGATTACCGGAAAAATACAGTCGCCTGATTAGCTGATCTTTCCAGCCTTCCGGATTGTCGCGGGTGAATGCGGGCACTCCCAAAGCCAATGGGCTTAATAGTCTGACTTTGAATTGAGCATCGCGAAGGGATCTGATCAGGTAGCCAACCGCTAAAGTTGGGTACGCAGCAAAATTATTCAGATCGATAAACAGCAGTTCGGGGGTATGGGGGGCTGATTTCATAGCTTAAGAAATACCTTAAAATAAGCCGCCCCACAAGTATTATCAGTAAGCTGGTAATAATTTACCCGAGTGCTGAGTGATCAACTAATTTTTAGTCTTTCTCGTTATTTAAAACGCGCTCAGCTTCCTGTAAACGTTCAAGTTTATTGTCACCAACCTGCGGGAATTGTGGATTCATATTTTCCAGCGTTTTGCGCAGAATGGTTGCTACCTGTAAGCGCATATACGGTTTGTTATCCGCCGGAATCGCATACCACGGTGCAATATCGGTTGATGTCACTTCCAGCAGATCTTTATAGGCTTGTTGATACTGAGGCCACAGCGCTCGCTCTTTCAGGTCTGAGCTGGAGAATTTCCAGTTTTTATGTTCATCATCAATGCGTGAGAGAAAGCGTTGTTTCTGCTCATCCTTAGAGACATTTAAAAAGAACTTAAGAATGACCGTGCCGTTTTTCTCCAGATGCTTTTCAGAGTTATTGATTGACTCGTAGCGATCATCCCAGAAGGAATCCATATTCTCGGGCAAATCAAATCGCTCATTGCTCAGGTATTCCGGATGCACTTTAACGACAAGCACTTCTTCATAGTAACTGCGGTTAAACACCCCTATTCTGCCCCGCTCTGGCATGCGTGAGTGAGTGCGCCACAGGAAGTCATGTTCAAGTTCCAGCTGGGATGGCTGCTTAAATGAGAACACCTGAAAACCTGCTGGATTGACGCCGGTGAGGACGGCGCGGATGGTGCTATCTTTGCCCGCCGCATCCATTGCCTGAAACACCATTAACACAGAGCGCTTATCTTCGGCATACAAAGTATGTTGCAGCTCGGTGATTTTTTGGATTTCTTTTTTCAGTGCTTTTTTAAGCGCTGACTTTTCGGGAACATCATCGCCTGGAGAGGTTTTAAGTTCGGAAAAATCAAACTTGCCATCGGCAGGTACGCGGTAAGGACTGGACTGGTCGCTAAAACTCATTAAAGCTCCTTGTGGTGATTTATTATCGGTTATTAGGGCTTGCTGCGGATGGCTTCAAGTTTGCCATCGGGTATTGTTTTACTCCGCCAAACCTGTTGCAGGGATGAATTGATAAAATCATCGGGGATCAGCGTTGGGCGTGGTGTTAGCGGTGCGCGGCGGTCTCGCAACTTAACACCTTCCTGCTCCAGAATATCTTCCAGACATAAATACACAAATTCGGTACAGGATAAATTATTGTATTGCGCAAAGTCGAATTTAAAATCGTAAGGCGTGCCAAGACGCATGAGCGCACGATTATAGATTTCGTTGACGTTATCTTGTGTCACGTGTTTTGAGCGCAGTATCAGTATGTAATCACAGCGACAGAAGTTGAGCAAGTCTTCCATAAACACACCTTCCGCCATGGCATGGATCATGATTTGCTCGCCCTCAGCATAAAATTCTGTCTTCGCTGAAGGCAATAAGGTGATGTTATCCTCATTCGGAACATTGCCCACATACAAGCCAACGTGTGAGAAAAAGCCTGGAATAAAGTAGCCATCCAGATAGTTTTTATACCCACGTACGACAATATCGCCAGGCTTTAAGATATTCATGATCTCTCGGGTTTCATCGCCCTTGATCAGATAGCTGCCGGGGTCATACAGGAAGAAAAACGGAAACTTGTAAACCTTCAAGTCACCAAATATTTTAAGTGTGGTGTTGTAAATCTGTGTCCACAGACTCATGTCAAAATCCTTATGTAATTACCAGTATCCAATTCCATTTGGATAGTTTCGGGGATGAGTTCTTTATTGATCATTAGGTCACGTTCGTGCAGCGGGCGCGCAAAAGCATCTTCTGCGGGCAAGCGTGCTCCATGCTCTTCTAATGTGATGGGTTTGCAGTGCGTTAAGTCATCCTGAAATTGCTGGGCGACTTGTGCACAGAAGTCGGAGTCATACACAAACACATTGCTTTCGGAGTGATGATAGGTGGAGCCACGTGCAATGTTGTATGAACCGATTGAGGCAATTTGGTCATCCACTAAAAAGTTTTTAGAGTGAAATGCACCTTCCAGTTGCCATTCGTGGATATGCACACCACGCTCTAGTAACCAGCGATAATGCTTGGTGCACTCCTTATACATCCAACCTAATAAGCCTTTGACCATTAGTGACCGCGAGGAGTACTGGGAATTGGTAATCAAATGCACTTCAACGCCGCGAGCCACGGCTTGAGCCAAGTATTCACCCACAATTTTAGGCGGACGAATACCATGACAGCCCCAGTAAATAGAATGCTCTGCCGACTCAATCAAGGATAAAAACGCATTGGTCAATGGCAGGTCATTATCATCGTAAGGCTTATGCGCTACATAGCGTACGGCGGCAGTGCCCTCAGCGGCTTGTGCCGGAATGTGCTTTGGATATTGGTTGCGAATATCAGCCTCGCTCGGTACTTGCTGCTGAATTACAAACTCCGGATAGCCGCCTGGTTGTGAGGAGTCACGATGATCCCAGTCTTGATAACGAGTGAAATCTTTTAAAAACTGAATTTGAATATCGTTAACGACCGGACCACGCAAATACACATCAGTATCCCGCCAAGCGAAGGGTTTAATGCCGCCGTAAGCATACTTGTCACCCCAGTTGATTCCACCCAGAACCACATCACGCCCATCCACAATCATGTATTTTTCATGGTAATGGCGCTTTAATTTTAGCTTGATATTGCGCATGGCATATTTGAATGGGCCAAGGTGAGTGGGGATTGGCAGCCACTCTTCCAGCAAGCCATTATAACCATGAACCATCGCGCCCGCTGCGCGTAAGCGTTTAATCATGGAACCAGCGAAGGTGCTGCGATTAACGATTTCATCCAGAATAATCCGAACCTCAACGCCCTGCTTCAACTTTTCCATCAGCACTTTTTCAAGGCGGTCGGTGGTCTCATCTTTCATCATTGAAAAGGTGGCGATGTGAATCGAGTGCCGCGCCTTATCTAACAATTTCCAGCGAACCTTGTATGACTCGCCACCGCTAGGCAGGAAACGGATGAAGTTGTTATCACGAATCTGACTGTGTGTCAGAGAGTCCAGCGTGTCGGATGCTTTTAACATAGATGGTTTCAGATCACTTGATTAAAGGAATAAGGGGAATAACTGAATGTCGGTTTTAATCGCTATTTCGTTCATATTAGCAAACTAAAAAATAAAGTTCAGGGCTCACTTTTGTCCTTATAGCCGACCTGTTATGCATTTGTGGGTGTTCTTATGAGGGTATTAATAAATTCAATGACTCGATTTATCGAGTTTTAAGTGATGACTTTAAGCCTGGCCTACGTACCTCAGCTTGCAGAGATCTTTGACTGAACCGTTTATTGCGAAATAAATTTCTAATTTAGGTTCATAGGCTTACTGACAGTTATTAGAATGTTAATTAGCCTTATTGTGTATTGCATAAGCAATTAATTCACTTTGAATAGTAATATGATTAATTTTATTTATTATAATTAATCATAATAATTTATTTGCAAGCGCATACGCTTAATGAGACCTTAACGCCAGCTGAACTGTAAGGGTTCGCTATAGGGCCACAATGGATCAAATGGAATGGACTGTTGTGGTGCTTTAATGCACAGTTTTACCCCCGAAGCTTGTGTATTTATCGACTAACGGTTTTGTTAGAACAAGGATGTTGGAAACTTACCTTTAGCCTGGATAAACGTTTATTCGGCATATAGCCAAAATAAATGGACTGTGTATGCTATGGATGGTTGGGTCGTGTCACCTGACCATCTTTTTATGTGCTTATTCAATTGACAGCTGCTTGTTCTGCTTGCCCATTAGTCAAAAAATCTGTTCCGGAATTTTATGGTCACCTCTATTAATTAGTGATCAGATGATATGTTGCATGGAGTTGTAATGAACAAGTTTTTTGTCTGCCTGAGTACCTTGGCAGTAATGTTAGCCCTTAGTCCGGTGTCGTTATCGCTCGCCGAGACCTCTGCCAAATCCGCTAAAAGTCAGCTTGTCAGCAAGCAGTCCCCCGGTTATAAGCAATCCTCAAAACGCCGTAAAAAGCCCCGCCGCGTGTTTACTTGTGATCAGTACGGCCACAAAACGCTGGTACGCAAATCTGCACGTTTTAGAGAGACAATTAACCAAGCATCCCGAAAATACAATGTCAGCCCTCACTTTATAACCGCAGTGATCGCAGTAGAGAGCTGCTTTAACCCTCGCGCCCGTGGTGGCTTGGGTGAAAAGGGTCTGATGCAATTGATGCCCGGAACGGCTCGTGAACTGGGTGTAAAAAATGGTTACAACCCTTGGCAGAATATTCATGGCGGTACGCGTTATTTGCGCAGCTTGTTAGATCGTTATAACGGCAATAAGCACTTTGCAGCCGCCGCTTATAATGGTGGCCCTGGTGCGGTAAGTAAGGTGCATGGCCCGAAGTTTAAGCAGGTAAAACGCTATTCCAGAAATGTAATGCGGGCTTATAACACGCTAAGCAAGGGGCGGAAATCAAAGGCTTCGAAATACAAAAAGAGCCGCGCTAAAACCATTCGCGTGAAAGCGCGTAAGGCTCAAAGCAAGCGCTATACAAAGAGAGTTAGCGCTAAGAGAACTCATCGTGTTAAAGCGGGCCACACTCTTTACAGCATTGCGCGTGCAAACAATACAACCGTGTCAAAACTAAAGCGTTTGAACCGACTAAAATCAAATACGATTAAAGTCGGTAGTAAAATCAGATTACGTTGAGTAATTAACTCAGCGATTGATTGATGCTTTGAATCACTGAAACAGGGTTCTCTGCTTTAGTAATGGGTCGGCCTACCACAATATAGTTGGAGCCGGCCTTTTTTGCATCTAGCGGCGTCATAATGCGCTGCTGATCATCGTGAGCTGAGCCTGCTGGACGAATTCCCGGTGTAACCAATACAAAGTCACTGCCCTGCTGCGCTCTTAAAGTGGCAGACTCTTGGGCTGAGCATACAACTCCATTTAATCCGCAGTCAGCCGTTAGTTTAGCAAGGCGTTTAACCTGATCTTGTGGCTCAATGCTAATACCCGTGGTTTCAAGCTGAGCCTGATCCATCGAAGTTAGTACGGTTACGCCGATAAGCAGCGGAGCTTGCTTGTATTGCTGTAATGATTTGGCTGCAGCCTCTAGCATGACCGGTCCACCACAAGCGTGCACGTTAATCATCCATACGCCAAGGTCGGCAGCACTTTGACAGGCGCCTGCCACGGTATTCGGAATATCATGGAATTTAAGATCCAGAAATACCCGAAAACCGGCATCAACCAAGCGTTTTACAAATGTTGGCCCTGAAGCGACATATAACTGCAGACCTACCTTTAAAATGCAGTCCTCCGGTGATAATGGCTCGATAAACTGCAGAGCCTGATCGGCTGTTGGGAAATCCAGAGCAACAATTAACATGCTAGACATAAAAATCCTGTATTAAAATGTTATACGTGGGCTACTTCATCCCACTGGTTACACGCTGGGCAGCGCCATAAGAAATCATGCATTTTGTAGCCGCAAAAACGGCATTGGAAGCCAGGTTGCGTCGACAGATAGTTACCCATCGATTTTTCTAACAGCTCTAATGCTACCGGCGCCTCCACAGGCTTTTGATCACGGAATAAACTGACCGCTTTGCTGATGGTGCGCACATTAAGTTGCTTTTGACTGAGTACGTCGGGTAATTGTTCTTTCACTTTGTCACTTACGCCATGTTCGATAGCTAAGCGTAAAGTGAACTCCAGCACCTTGACGTCCTTGCACTCTTCATACACATCAAAGAGCTGGTCTTGCAGTTGAGTGATAATGCCTGCTTTTTCATAGGCATTGACCATCGGCTCAAAGATCATTCCCAGCAAGCGCGGTGCTTTGTGGGCGATATCGAGGTAGCGTTCGCAGGCTTGCGGGTACTCTTGCTGTAGCACGTTCATACTGGCGAGCAGTACTTGGGTGCGGGTAGATTCTGGACAAACTTCGCCAGCTTGAGTCAGGTATTCAGCGCAGCGGTGCAGATGGCCTTTATCAAGCTCTTGCTCGGCAAGCTCGCAGTAGTAATTGGCAATTAGATTGGAAACATCTTCGGCTTTCAGGCGTTGGACTTCTTCGGTGACCTGAATTGCTTTAACCCACTCCTGAGTCTGTTCGTAGATAGCGCGTAAAGCTTCACGAGCTTCGATATCTTCACTGTCACTTTGCAGTAACTCATTGAAGACTCTTTCGGCGCGATCCAACATGCCAGCGGCCAGGAAATCCTTTCCCAGCGCTAGCATGGTGACTGTCTTTTGCTCGCGGCTTAGTGTTGCCCGCCCAATCAGGTTTTGATGCACGCTAAGAGCGCGGTCAACTTCACCACGGTTGCGAAACAGGTTACCTAATAGCAGGTAAGTCTCGGCAGTGTACTCATCAATTTCGGGACGGTTTAAGAAAACATCCAATGCCTTGTCAGGTTCTTCGCTGAGGAGGTAGTTGACCCCTTTAACGAAGTTATCAGACAGAGGACGTTTTTCGGGCGCTTTGCGTTTGCTAGTTTTTCCGGAAGCTCGCCACCCCGAATAAAATGCAATGGGTAGCAGTAAAAACAACAGCTCATTCATGGATAAGCGACCTCTCGGAGTTGATCTTAGCAGGTGATATTATTGCTCGCGAATTGGGAAAGTATCCTTGGAGGCATCAACCCGGTCGCGCAGTGCTTTACCTGGCTTAAAATGTGGGACATGTTTCGGTGACAAATCTACAGTCTCACCCGTTTTCGGATTGCGACCACGACGGGCAGCACGGTGATGCAGAGAAAAGCTGCCAAATCCTCTGATTTCGATACGCCCACCTGATGACAAGGTATCACTCATTTGCTCCAGCAGAATTTTAACTGATGATTCCACATCACGAGCACTGAGGTGACTTTGTTTTCTGGAAAGGATATCAATAATTTCGGATTTAGTCATACAAGGTGTCCTCCTGACATGATTCGCTTAGAGTTTACTACGACTCTATACAAATTAATAGAATGAAAGTTAATAAGGGTTTGAATTTCAATGAAAAAAGCCGATCATGCATCAGCATAACCGGCTCTTTTTAATAAGTCAGATCGCTATAAAACGGTCTATCTTATCGGAGTTTTCTACGTAGTGATTACGTAATTACTCACCCATCTGCTCTTTGAAGATATCACCCAGTGAAGTACCTGAAGAAGAGCGATTGCTGTACTCTTTCATTACTTCAGCTTCATCCGCGAATTCCTTCGCTTTGATAGACAAGTTGATAGTGCGGCTCTTACGATCCACGCCCATGAACTTAGCTTCAATAGCTTCGCCAACTTTCAGGATAGTACCAGCATCTTCAACACGCTCACGTGACAGCTCAGAAGCGCGTAGTGAACCTTCGATGCCATCACCTAAGTCGATTTTAGCCATCTTAGGAGTCACTTCAACCACAGTACCTTTCACGATGCTGCCCTTAGGGTTAGCTGCGAAGAATGCTGTGAATGGGTCTTGATCCATCTGCTTGATACCCAGAGAGATACGCTCGCGCTCAGGATCAACAGCCAGAACGATTGCTTCAACTTCATCGCCCTTCTTGTAGTCGCGAACAGCTTCTTCACCTGGAAGACTCCAAGAGATATCAGACAAGTGAACCAGACCGTCGATGCCGCCGTCCAAACCGATAAAGATACCAAAGTCAGTGATTGACTTGATGTTGCCTTTAACGATGTCGTTCTTGTTGAATGACTTAGCAAACTCATCCCAAGGATTCGCTTTACACTGCTTCATACCCAGAGAGATACGACGACGTTCTGCGTCGATGTCAAGGATCATGACTTCAACTTCTTCGCCCAGTGTTACAACCTTAGATGGGTTAACGTTCTTGTTAGTCCAATCCATTTCTGAAACGTGTACCAGACCTTCAACGCCATCTTCGATTTCCACGAAACAACCGTAGTCAGTCAGGTTGCTCACCTTACCGAACAGGTGTGTGTTAACCGGGTAACGACGTACCAGATCTTGCCATGGATCTTCACCCAATTGCTTCAGACCTAGAGATACGCGGCTCTTCTCTTTGTCGAACTTCAGGATCTTAACATCGATCTCGTCACCCATTTGGATGATCTCAGAAGGATGCTTAACACGCTTCCATGCCATATCTGTGATGTGCAACAGACCGTCGATTCCACCCAAGTCGATAAATGCACCGTAGTCAGTCAGGTTCTTAACGATACCTTTAACTACTTTGCCTTCTGCCAGAGTTTCCAGAAGTGCATCACGCTCTGCGCTGTACTCTTCTTCAACTACTGCACGACGTGATACAACCACGTTGTTACGACGCTGATCCAATTTGATCAGTTTGAATTCTAGTTCCTTACCTTCCAAGTAAGTTGTGTCGCGTACAGGACGCACATCAACCAATGAACCTGGTAGGAATGCACGAATATCGCCCAGCTCAACAGTGAAACCACCTTTCACTTTGCCACTAATGATACCCGTAATGATTTCGTCATTTTCGAGCGCTTCTTCAAGAACTTCCCACGCACGCAGACGACGAGCCTTCTCGCGAGACAACTTAGTCTCACCGAAACCATCTTCAACGCTTTCCAGTGCAACTTCAACAACATCGCCACGGACAACAGTCACTTCGCCGGCTTCGTTCTTGAACTGCTCAGCAGGAATAACGCCTTCAGATTTCAGGCCTGCGCTTACGGTAACAAAATCAGCAGTTACTTCGACAACGGTAGCGTTGACTAAAGAGCCTGGTGTCATCTCGATAAACGTTAGACTCTCTTCAAATAACTCTGCAAAACTTTCGCTCATGGTATAAAACCTTAAATAAATATAGACGACAGCACCCTGCCTACGTCGGGGTTGAGTTAATTTTTTCCAAGACAGTATTATCTGGAAAAACAAATCAGCTTACACGGCTAAATGACTGATAAAAAAGAAAACGTAGTCAACAGGGCGTTATGCAGTGCTTGCTATTATTATGGTTTGCGGGATTCGAAAAGCGACAAAACTTTTGCCACTACTTCATCGATCGTTAGCGCGCTGGTATCAATTGTTACCGCGTCGCTTGCCGGACGTAAAGGTGAATGCTCCCGATTCATATCGCGGGCATCACGTTCCTGAATATCACTTACCAAGCCGGCGAGATTAGCATTAAGCCCATGATCTTTCAACTGTTTCAAGCGTCTTTGTGCACGAACTTCGGCACTTGCCGTGAGATAGACTTTAAGCGGTGCTTGCGGGAAAACGACTGTTCCCATATCTCGCCCATCAGCCACCAGACCGGGCGCTGTGGCAAATGCACGTTGGCGTGTGAGTAAAGCATCACGAACCTCGCCAACTGCGGCGACCTTAGAAGCTGCCTCCCCTGCGGTTTCGCTGCGAATCGCTTGACTGACATCTTCACCTTCCAGAATGGTCAGTACAATACCTTCCGGTTGCGCCTGAAAGGTCACATCCAAATTAAGCGCAATCTGAGTTAAGCCGTCAGGGTCGTCAAAACTGACCTGTTTTTGTTCGGCAGAATACGCCACCAAACGATACAGTGCACCGCTATCCAAAATATGCCACCCCAAAGCGGATGCAACCCGCTCTGCAATAGTGCCTTTTCCCGAACCTGCGGGGCCGTCGATAGTGATTACTGCTGCTTCAGTCATAAGTCTTAAAATGATGCGATTGCCAAATAGGCCAATTATGACGCTTATTAAAGGCTACAGGCAAACACTAAGCGGAACTATTTAATTGACAATATAAGTATTTGCTAATACATTAATTTAAAATTTAACCATGAGAACTAATTATGTCGGATAAAACATTTAGAGGAATGATTGCGGAAGCGCTATCAAATGTAAAAGAAGTGGATATTGATCAGGCAGAGAAATTGATGGCACAAGGCTATCGTATTTTAGACGTTCGTGAGCCGGGTGAGTATTTGAATGGAACCATTAAAGGCGCTTTAAATGTGCCTCGCGGTTTGCTCGAAGCCGCTGCGGATATTGACTTTGAAGGTGCTAACCCTGCTCTGCGTGATGGTCGCGATGATAATTGGTTAGTGTTTTGCCAAACCGGTGGACGTTCAGCATTGGCGACTCAAACCCTACAGCAAATGGGGTTCAGCTCTGTGACCAATGTACATGGTGGGTTTTCTAGCTGGTCACAAGCGGGTAAGCATGTCGACCAGCCATAATCGCTTGGTGCTAAGCGGCCTGCTTTAACAAGCGGGCTGCTTTACGCTGCTGCATTTCACTGCCTGTTTCCATGACTTCTTCCAAAATATTGCGTGCTGAATCAAAGTCAGAAACTTCCAGATAGGCCTCAGCCATATCTAGCTTAAGCTCCACTTCCAGCGAGCCCTCATCAAACATTTTAAAGACATTTTCTTCAGGTATTTCAGGATTAATCTCTGGGTCAATATTGCCTGTATGACCACTTAGAAGATCATTGTAATTCGCCGGAGTGGAATCATTCAATGCATCCGTTGGTTCCGGCTCTGGCGAACGGTTTTTACGGCGTGTCGCAAGCAAAGTGATCATCATGACAGACAATAAGGCACCGCCAACAATCGCCATCCACAATGGGAACTGAAGTTTGCCGCCGAAAAAGCTTAATTGGTATTCTTCAGATTTCTCACCGAAGTAATTAACGCCCGGCTGGGTATCTTGAAGTAAATGATGTAGTTGACGGTTTTCCTGAGTTAACTTGGTTATCGTCTCGTCAGCTTGCTGCTTTAAAAAGGCGTTATTTGCTAATTCAGTATTGGCTTTTGAGAGCTCACGGCGTAAGGATTGCGTCTCGTTTTGAACTGCTTCGAGGCGATCTTGCAATGCGCTTAATTGCATCACTTCACCCGAGGCAAGTGGTACACCCTGCTTGCCTTCAAGTAGCTTAGTCAAGCGAGAAATTTCAATATCTAATGCGCGCAACTGCTCATCACTGGCACGGCTGTTGATTTCTAACTGCTTAATAACCGCTTCTAGGCGCTCGGTTTCCCGCTCAAGTTCCGCGACCTGACTGATTAAGCTGCTGCGTTCGGCTTCCAAAAAGATTAAGCGTGAACGCATCTTATCCGTTGGTAAATCTGCAGAGGCTGTCTTCGCGACGCTAGCGGGAATGCTGCGGCTATTGGCAATGGCTGCCGCGGCCGCTTGAGCGCCAGGAGTACGAAAACGGGGTTCATTAACTAGCCACTCATCACCGGGTAATGTCAGCAAAGCATTTAACTTTAGCCGGTTCATATTGCCATTGATAAAGGCTTGAGGATTCTTTTGCACGATGTCGCGCATTAGCTGTATCGTGCTGCGATTGGGTCCCACATAAAAACGATTAACAATCTTCCCCAGCGTGTCCTTTGATGCCACCGGGCCATAAACCTGATCGGCAAAAGCAGGTGAACTTAAACCTGCGATCAAGGCAAAGGCTAAGCCACTGGCAAGTGGTTTAAGGGAAATGTTTTGAAGGGAAGTAATCATTGTCATTATTGTTATGCTCCAGACAGGTGCCAACGAGTTGTTTCGATGGCTCCGGAATTTGTGCGAGTTATTATTTTATTTTGGCACGAATCATGCCTGACAATGTATCACCAGTTTTAGCAAAATCATTTAAAAACAGACTAACGGTATTGCTTCTGCGAATTAAGCCAATCCACTCAGTAACTTATTAGCGGTGGCAATTTGCTCGGTCGAGCCTTCTTGGCGCACTTCCTGAAGTAGCTCCGCTGCCGCTGACTCATCATCAAGCTCCAAATAAGCTTCTGCCATTGCGAGTTTCAGCCGCCCTTCTTGTAATTGCTCTGCAGTGTATTCCGACTCGGTGGCTTCCGGCTCGCTTGCAGTTTCTGTACTCGAGATGATGCTTGGGTCTAATACGGCAACACGAGAAGCATCACGTCTTGGGGGTACACGTAAGCTTTCTACATCAGGGTCTTGCAGCTGAGAGGCTCCGGTGCGGAATACCAACTCCGCTGCCGGCTCATTCTCGATAATTGGAGTAATCTTCGGCGATGCAATGACTTCATCATGACGTTTTCTGCGCCCTAGCAATGTCATTAAGCTGGTTAAGGCCAGTGCCAAAGCTCCAAGTAGTAAGCCCCAGAGCGGTACATTGACTGACTGCTTTAAATCATCAACCGAGCGAACACTAAATGGATCGAAGGCGGTGGTTTGAGTCAGCGCTTGCGAAGCTTCAGTTACGATTTCAGTACTGCTGTTTTCCTGAACAACTTGCGTTGAAGCCGCTGGAGCCTCACCCGTTAATGCCGTTGCATCAATGCGATCATTCAGTGTGGTGATTGTTGTTTTTAATTCGAATATTTCTGCTTCGTAACGTCGTACCGTTTCATCAAGGTCATTAAGGTTTCCTTCCATGGCCTCCTGAATCGTGGATTTCTCAGCGATTGCATCACGCAAGTCTGCCAATTCACGCTCTTTTTGGGTTTGAATTTCCCGTATGGTGCGCTCTAACTCGGCGACTCGGCGACCTTCTTTGGCGAGAATTTCAGGGTCTGGCGCTGCAGCAGATTCACTTTCGGGTGCACTGTCACTAATGTCGCCGACTGGCGTACTACTAATATCAGCATCAATATTGGCTTGCTGGGCATCCGCCACCACTTGCTCCGCGGCCTCGGCTTTTGCCTGAGCTGTAGTCGCGGCCTCTAATGCCTCAACCTTATCTGCTTCAGCTCGCTTAAGTTGCTCACGCACTGTGTTTAGCGAGCTTTCCGCCGATAATAACTGACGATTGGCTTGTCGATTTTCGGTTTCTAGCGTCTGCAGTTTGCTTCGAAGCTCACCCGTGCTTTGCTCCAGCGTGCTTAACTCATCTTTCAATGAATCACGTTCGCGGCGCAGCTGAGTCAAATCCTGACGGAGGCTACTAAGCTCGGAAGCATTAGAAGGTGATGGCGTGGCAGGTGCGCTTACCACTGGGCGTAGCGCAGGTCGACTAGACTGCGAGCTAACCAAACGACTCACCGCATCAAGATCAATGCCACCATTTTGCAGCTGGCTGATTGCAGGATCAGCCGGCAAGCTTAAGATCACACCCTGCCGCAACCGCCCAATATCACCATTAATAAAGGCGCCGGGATTATTCCGGACAATCGCCTGCATAATGGCTTGGTCAGATAGCGGGCTGACCAGGTAATGCCCATTCACAATATCGCTCAGCGTTTCACCGGGGCGAACAGGACCATAATTGGTATCTGCATGCGCCAATGGCAAACCAAGCGAGGTAGCCAGTACCGCTAAACCTAGCGCGCGTTTAACACCTAAAGCTACGTGTGAATGGGTTTTCATCAGACTACCCTCAAAGAATCTTGGCGATGCTTTCGGCAGCACGCTTCACATCTAAGAAGATCAAACCTAAGCGCGCATTTGGCTTTGCCAGTACGGTAACCACCGCTTCATGGCCTGCATGAGTCATTAGAATGTAGCCATGATCACCTTTGATAAGGACTTGCTCCAAGGTACCGCGTGCCAGCTCCTGAGCCGTACGGTCACCCAGTGATAACATCGCCGCACTCATTGCGCCAACCCGATCTTCATCCATTGATGCCGGTAATAACGCCGCCATCATCAGACCATCTTTTGATAGCACAGCTGACGCTTCAATGTCAGCGGTTGACCCATTCAGGTCGCTCAATATCGAATTTAACATTTCCGCACGCATATCCCTTTCTCCGGTAACGTATTTTAATTTAGCTGTAATGAGCTTGTTGAGCCGTAGCGACGCTCAAGTGCCCAGATTAATTGTGTAAAAGCTGGTTGATTCAATTGTGGCATCCCGCCAACAATCAAGGTAAAACGATCTTTACCTATATATAATGGCCAGAAGCCAATTTCACTATTACCCGCCGCGTCAATCAATCCCCAGGCGCGTTGGCGGTAGCCCAAATTTCCTTTCAATACATCTTTATGGCGACGATAAATAGCGCTCAAGCTGGCGCTTAATGCAGCCAATTCCTCGGCGGCTTCATGAGGAAAACCCGAGCTGCCTAAATACAGGCCCTGCCCCTCAGCCAATACGGCACGGCCATCACCCGATAAGCGCTGCAAGATATCCGGAAGCATGCTTTCCAAGCTGCCAGCAGGAGCCGCCTCTTTTTCTGCCTGACCATAAATAAAGCCGGCATCTTGTAATAGATGCACAAACTCCATGGTTTCGGTTTGATCGTTCAGGCCGCTTAAGTCTTGCGCAATCTCTAAATTAAAGGACGGTGTCTCGTCAGCGCTCAATAGACGACGCAAGAACTGCCGCCCAAATTCATCGGCATCATCCTGAACAGCATAAAAGCTGCCACCGGGAGTGACTCCCATGAACAGTCCTTCGCTTGAAACGTATTCACTCATGTTATTTCTGCTCCCGGTGCCAAAGAGATCAGCATCGCCTGTACTAAGAGAGACACATCGTCACGCTGACGGGCATCAATTTCAAATACGGGTGCTTTGATTTTTAACTGATCCAGCCACAAGCGGTAGTCGTTGACTGCTGGTACACGATGCGTGTCCATGCGGGTGATACCAACCACCAATTGCTGTGCCTGAATAAAGTCGCGAAATGCGTGGGTGTAAAATTTGAGGTCTTGCTGTGGGTCTTTGCGGGAGTTATCCAGCAATAGCACCAGACCAATGCCACCTTCGGTGAGAATGTCCCACATAAAGCTAAAGCGTTCCTGACCGGGCGTGCCATAGAGGTGAACCCGCTCGTCATCGCCAAGCTTAATCATTCCATAGTCCATGGCCACCGTAGTCGCCGGCTTACGGGCTTTAGCCATGTCAGAGGCTTGCTCATCGGTGGTGACAATTTCGATATCACTGATCGAGCGAATGGCGGTTGTTTTACCCGCACCGACTGGACCAGTGAAAATTATTTTCCTGTTAACGGTACTCATAATAGTGTCATTACCCCCCAATCAACCGTTTCAATAACCGCGAGAATAGGCCGCGCGGGGCTTCGGTGGTACGGGGTACGGACTTTTTCTTAATCAACTTATCAGGATCCTGTTCGATCAAACCTAGGGCATTGGCCGCATTATAAAAGGAAAACACATAGCGTTGCGGGATATTTAATGACCTTGCAACCTCAAATGCGCTAATGGCTGCGACAGACCACTGGGCGGCAATCGACATAACGTGCGGAAAATGCTCAATTCGGGTCAGTCCCGGCCAGTGCCGTAAGCCTACTGCTTGCGTTGGATCAAGTCCCCGAGATAGCAATCCCTGTGATGATAATAGTGCACTGCTCCAGAGAAAAGCTTCCAGATCGTATAAGGCTGAAACCTGCTGAGCGATCATGTCATTAAGCTCATGAATTTCTTTAGTACTGAGGATGTGCATCTTACCGCCCTGTCCTGCATTGCACTCTCTGGTCAGGCGAATGAACTCATCACTGTAAAGGTCCACCGCGCAGAATACCCGATGTATTTCTGGTAGTACGTAAATTCTAAGTTGCGGGAAATCTAACATCACGCCTTGTTGGCATTGTCTGGCTAATCTCACCGCATCTTTTAAGCTGGAGAGGAAAAAACGGTCATCGCCTTGAAGTTCTTCCACATCCGTTGTGGTGGGCACATCATCACGTTCACCACATAGATCAATCCAGCGCTGAGCTTGTTCGGACTCTGAAAGTAATGATTTACGATAAGCCACCGGTGTTGGTGCAGATGTTGATTCCGCTACCGCCTCTTCCTTGGCATCTTTAACCAGCGGTAAATTAACCGGTACTGTGGCAGGTTTCTTTTCTGGTCGCTGTACGGGAGATGCAAATTGAGTTGTTTGCTCAACCGGCTTAGCGGGAGCTTGTGACTCAGTGGGGATATCAGTTATCGGACTAACTGGCGTTTCTGAAATGGCAGCAGGTGCTGGATCAGAATGACTAATCCCATCACGCAACTGTACTTGAATTTTTTCAGCAGCTTCCAGCAAAGCACGACTGGTCAATGGCTTAGCCAGCCAGATCACATTATCCAACGCCACCGGTGCAATGGACAGAATTAAGGCAGGCTTTTGCCAATCCTTATAATCCACTTCAAAGCGTTGACGTGCTGGCGGATAATCATAATCAATGATCAACGTATTCGCCGCTTGCTGGCTATCCACTTGCTGGAAAATATGCTGTCCGAGTTTTGTAAAAAAGAAATCGAGAATTGCCTTGTTGTGGGTGCCTACATCCTCAAGACACACCTTCAAAGTCATATTCTGCTTGGTTTCAACCATCATTAGGTCTCTGTCAATGTTACTTAGTATCCGGATCGGGCAGATTCCATTCCGCACCCGGCTCACGTCCCTGCGACTGCAATAGCTGCATCAAACGTGACTGACTTTCATAATCTTTGGTGTAGCTATAAACACGCAGCAATTCTTGCTCTGCGCGCTCATCCCCTTCGGGATTTAATAGCTCTTGCTCCAGTAATTCCTGAGCTGTTTCAAGTTGCCCATATTCCAGACAATCCAGCGCTTCTTGGTAAAAACTGGTGTAGCTGCTTTGTACTCTTGCGGCCTGCACAATTAATGGCTGAGGTGCTTGAGCGACGCCAGTAGCTAGCACTGAGCCTGATAGAAAGCGGCCATCATAACTGTGCTCAAAATCGTGGGTTAGCCAATTGGAGAAATAGGTTTGATCAGCCTCAGAGAGCTTTTCACGCACTTGCTCAAATACCAAGCCACGCAACTTCAGGCCCTTGTCTTTCAAAGCAATGAATAAATCCTGCAACACACCGGGCAGATTATCTTGGTCTTGGCTTGCCAAAACGCGTTGCACTTGCGCACGAAGATCCAGCGGATACCGCTTTACATGATGGGCTAAATGTTTACGACATGGGGGTGACGTATATTTAGCATCCAGCTGTAACGCGTTGAGATTATCCATGCTGAATGTGGCAGGCAATTGGCAGACGTCCAGCGCATTTGCGGGTAAACGGCTTACATTCATATGAGTTTGTTACCTAAAATCCTGATTGACACTCAAGGAGTTCTGGAATGTGACTGTTGTGACTTTATAAGAAAGGTAAATAAAAAGATACACGCAAGGTGTTTTTTCACACACGTTTTTCAGTCCCACCAAGAAAGCATTGATAATAAAAATCATCCGGCTTTATACTGCACAGCCATCTATAAACACACTAAATCGATTTACTGCTGGCTTGTATCGCCACCGTAGCACTAAGCTTTGCTAGTATAAATCGACAAAAAGAACCGTTTAAATCGCCCAAAGGCCTGCGCACTCATGTTCGGAAAAAAGACTAAACCTGCCCCCTCGCAACCTAAAAAACAAATCGCCTCGCAGTTAGAGCCTGATGTCAAATTGGTGGGGGATATTTCCTTTTCTGGCCTGTTACAACTCAAGGGAAATATTTATGGGAATGTGATCGCACCGGCTGACTCCGATGCCACCTTGTTAGTTGAACCCAGCGCGACGATCACGGGCGAAGTGCGAGCGCCGTACATCATGGTTAAAGGCAAAATCACCGGTGATGTATTTGCGCGACGGATTAATCTAAAACCCGGCGCGATTGTGATTGGCAATATTCACTACGATGATATCGAATTAGAACAAGGCGCTAACTTGGCCGGACGTTTGATTTCGACCAAGGATGATGCGGCCAGCTAAAGCCGCATCACTTCTGCAAACCATTCATTATTTTGCAGATTAGCTAATGGCAGTCTGCTCAGTATCATTGGGTAACCCCGCCTCAGCTGGCAACTTAAGTGCTAAAGCCTCGCCAACTCTATCCCATTCAAAAAATGGACCGGGATCAGTCTTGCGACCCGGAGCAATATGCTCATGACCGGTAATCGCTTGTTTTTCAAGGCTGGGATACGTTTTCTGCAGTAACGGGACGAGCGTATTTAAAGCAGTATATTGCGCATCCGTAAATGGCTCCGTGTCGGTACCTTCCAGCTCAATGCCAATCGAAAAATCATTGCACAATTCCCTACCCTGAAAGCAAGAAACACCCGCATGCCATGCCCGAGAATGAAACGGCACATACTGCACAATCTCGCCATCACGTCGGATTAGCACATGACTGGAGACGCGTAAATGATCAATCTCCGCAAAGAACGGGTGCTCGTTGGCGCATAGGCAGTTAGTGAATAGCTGATCGATATAATGCCCACCAAATTCATTCGGCGGTAAGGAAATGTTATGAATAACGATAAGTTTGATATCGTCCGGATTGCTGCGCTCATCAAAATTGGGCGAAGCCACAAAGCGTGCGTTTGATAATAAGCCGGATTGTTTGCAGATGTTCAAGTGAGGATGCCCCGATCAATAAAATGTGTTTGGTCCAGATAAAAAACCGGCTCAGATCGGAGACCGAAGTGAGCCAGAGGTACTGCTAGATTGGGGATGTTCAGAATAAGTATAATACAGCCACCGATCAAGGATTTTCTGCTTTTATTGCTTTTTGTTAATGCATCATAGCGATATATGATAATGCATATAACTCCCTGGCGGCAATCCGGTTTCGCGGTCAAGCCCTTCACAGATCAGTCGGTCGAGTGAGACCATAAACGCAGTTAATATCTTACCCGAACCGGTGGGCGCAGCTAACAAGGTACGCTTTCCTGAGGCGATGGCGGCTCAGGATCGGCGTTGTACAAGTGTTGGTTGATCAAAGCTTTGATCGAACCAATCCGCAACAGTCGGATGGAATGAATAGTTGCTCATAGGCTGAGTGTACGCCTTTTGTTTCACTCCGGCCATATCCCTCAATTCATCGACTTTTTTGGTGGTTTTCTTACCGCTTATCCTGTGTACTTGCCCCTTAAAGTGATATATATTTAAACAATATCAGAACAATAATAAAGGCACTGCTCAGTAAATGGTTAACCTATTTCCAGACTTTTTTGAAAAATCGATCAGCCGTTTAGTCATCGCAAGCTTTATTATTGTGCTGCTGTTGCCGATTGGTTTTTTCATTAACAGCTTGTACCAAAACTCCTGGGATCAGGCTGAACAAAGCATGCTGGCAAAGCATCATTTGATCGCCTCATCGCTGGTTGAGCCATTAAATTTTTTTATTGCGTCTCGCCAACAATCCTTGCACATGGTCGGCGCCAACATTGCCCAAGCCTTTCGTGACCCCTCTGTTGCTAGCAGAAAAATGGCAGTTCAAGCTATTTTAGACAGCCACTTTCGTAATTTCAGCGACATGGTTGCGTTGTCATTTGCGCTTGGCTCAAGCTCTGAAGTCCATTGTGTTGCGACTAACCAGCTTGAGAGTAACCCTAATTTTAAGCCCAACTACGACAATGTCTCGGTTCATCCAATTAGCAGCGCTGTTCCGGAAGCTTCGGAGCCAGATTATTTGTCGGTAGTGTTTAAAAGCAGCGTGACTCAAAAGCCCGTTGTCTTGCTGAAATACGGTGTACTGTCAGAAGATGGGAAGCTGTTAGGCACCTTATTCTCCGAGATATCATTGTTCAATATCGCCAAAATGTGTTCAAAAATTAACTTTGGCGTCAAAGGTCACTGCGCGGTTGTTGATAATATTGGTCAGGTCGCGGCACACCCAAATAAAAAATGGGTGAATGATATTCGTGATATATCAAAGGTTAGTGTTGTTAAGCGCATGATGGATGGGGAGTCTGGTACTACTGAGTTTTATTCCCCCGCATTACAAACCCAAATGGTGGCAGGCTTTAGCGCTGTTCCTAAGTTGGGTTGGGGTATTATGATTCCGCAGCCTAAGTCTGAGCTGGTCCATACCTTTAACACCATGCGCAATAACACACTGCTTTGGCTACTGGCTGGGGTGCTTATTGCGGCATGGGTGGCCTGGCGTTTATCAGTACAAATTGTTAGCCCAATTAAAGAGCTTATCGTTAGAACTGAAAACCTGGAACATCGCCGTGACTCCTTTAACCTGGGCGCTATTCCTCAGAACAGCCCTAAAGAAATTAAGAAATTATGGCGTACATTCTCCCGATTACTATCAGGCCTGCAAGCGTCAACTAAAGAAGTTAAGCGACTCAATGTATCGCTCAGTCATGATATTGAAAAAGCGACTGAAGCATTGCTGGCCAAGAATAAAGAACTGTATGAAGTCAGTATTTTAGACCACCTGACATCATTGCCTAACCGGCGCTATTTCAGCAATCATTTGGACGAAGTCCTATCTCGCAAAACGCGCGAATCTATCGGCGTTATTTTTATTGATGTAGACCACTTCAAATCGATTAACGATCAATATGGTCATGAGATCGGTGATGCCGCATTGATTCATTTGGCAGCGATTTTTAAACGTGCCGTTCGCAAAGAAGATGTACTTGCGCGCTTGGGTGGGGATGAGTTCGTTATATACATTCACTCAGCAGATCAGAAAACCTTATCGCGAATCGCTGAAAGCATCCGCTACCTAACGCAAACTACGCCACTTAAGACACCGGATGGTGATCTCAATCTAACCTTATCGATTGGTACAGTTCACCATATTTCAGATGGGAAAATGGCGGTAAAAGACTTCTTCAGGTTGGCTGATCAAGCCATGTATGCTTCCAAAACGGATGGCCGTAACAAGGTGACTCACTATGCCTTTGGTCCTGCTGAGCGCGAACCAGTCAACGATTAGACATAAGATTAGTGGCTCACTGATAAGGCAATAAAAAGGCCTTGTCAGAAACAAAGCCTTTGTTTAGTTAGCTTGAGTGCCCCGCTTCCTACTTCCAGCCCTGCAGCCATTGTTCGCTGTCTTTTAAGTCCTGCCACTCAATCGGCGTGGCGCGTTTTGATAGCACGGCTTCGATAAGGCAAGCAATGACAACACCCTCCTCATCAAACTCCACTTCGGTCACCATAAAGTGCTTTTCACGGTTAAGCGGGTTAACTGCAGTCCATTTGCTATTGAGCAGTTTCTTAGGATTAATCGTATTCATAGGCTTATCTGTAAGTAATTAAAACTTCACCAAGGTCCAGCCCGGAGGCTGAATCGAGCCATCGGATAACAGAATCTTCTGCTTGGCCAATGAGCCTGTGTAGCGATTTAAGCTCTCCTCTGTCATGCGCCCAAAGGCAGTGCGAAAAATCACGGATTGCGACTTCAGCGCATCCAGTTCGCCCAGCATGGCCTTGTCAGTACCGACCACCACCGTTTGATAACGAGAGCTTGCCTTCAGGTCGCTGATCCAATCATCCATATCCGCAAATTTCGGCTTCATGGAATAAGAAGTATCAACCACCACCAGTACTTGTGACTGATGCGAGCTGAAGTACCAATGACCGACACCCCAGCTCGCAATGTGTAGCACAATAAATAGCGAAAACACCTTCAGTAGTTTCATAGTGAAATTACATCTCCGAGTTCAGCAAGTTACCAATTCGGTAAGAGGCAGAGCCAGTGCTTGATTCAAGATAAGCCCCTTCTGCCAAACTGGCCAGTGAGCGCAAATGCTCTGAGCTAAGCTCATAAGCGATCGTGTGAATTGGAATACCAGACCATTCTAACGTTGTCTGGATATCAGCAAAATCAACGCCGCGGTTAGTCTCGCCATCCGAAAGCAGGAAGATGACTTTCTTATGATCCGGGTTTTGCTTACCAAACTCCAATAACAGTTCAGAAGCGACCAATACCGCATCATTCGTTGCGGTTCGCCCGCCAGTGGTTAAGCGCCCTACTGCGCCGTTAAACAACGCTTTTTGCTGAACATCGAATGGACGGATAAATAAATCTACATTCACCTTGTCGCTATAAGTAACCAAGCCAATAGCATTAGTCGAGCTGATCAGATCAGATGATTCGGCCAAAGCGAGCTTCAGGTTTTTAATGCGAGTGCCTTCCATGGAGCCGGAGACATCCGCAACAAACACTGCCGCGACCGGACGACCGCCAGACTTTTTCAATTTCCAAAGCTTCTGTGCCTGTCCAATAATCGAGCCATCTTTAAGTGCATAAGCATCTTTGTAATCACTGGTTTTACCAAAACCAAAGCGATCAATAACTGACTGCTGTGATTCAATAAACTCAGCAAATAGTTTTAACACTTCGCGCTCAGCCGGATCGGCTTCAGGTGTTGCATAAAGTGGGCTGTCATGGCGTACACCGAACGGCAAGAATTGATAGTCGTTCATGCCGGAGACATTCACCCAAGTCTGATGCTCCATAACTAAGGCATCCAGCACCCCACTTCCCTGCGCAGCATCACGCATCTGGATGGTGTTTTGTGCGACAAATGGCACACCCGTTTGGAACGCTTCAAAGGCGCTCGCCACATCCGGTGATAGCATTTGTGATTCATCGCCTTGAGCAAAGGAGTTCAATACGGTCAGCAGGAAGTTAAGACCGGTACTGGATTGATAAGGGTTGGTGTAACCCATTGCAAAGCTGCCGCTACTTACATTGGTCAACAGCTTGGCAACATCCAGTTTGCCATCGGTGGCAATCATATCCACCTTGGATTTTTTAACGATAATGCCGGCGGTATTGGGTGCAGTGACTTCCGCAATCGTTTCCAGTGGCACACCATTGGCATTCAGCAAATCAGCCCAGAGCTGACTACTTGGCGAATAGGCATCCGGCATATAACGACGGGCTTGCATAAACTGAGCGCCTAAACCCGATGCCATTTTACGAATCGCGATCTTAGCCTGCTTGCCATTACTAATGGTTTTGCCTTGACGATTAAAGGCTTCTGCCATTTCAATGTAGAAACCATCACGCCCTTGCCCGGCTTTTTCTGAAGAGGTAAAAATCTCTACTGCCTCAGTACGCATATCATCTCGTGCATTTAGCGAGATCGGGTACTCTGCCAAGTCTGGCAACATAGACAGTAGATTGGTTTTAGTCAGCTGGATATTGGCGCGAACCTGATTCTCACGATAAGTCGGTTGAACCGTTTCAGTGACCAGTTTCTTAATATTCTCCGCAGCTTTCTCAGGAGAATCGATTTCGGTGGTACAGGCGTTCAGAACGATAGCCACCGCACTAACTATAAACAAAGTTGAAAATCGTTTAGCGTGACGGGGGAAGCGTGGGAGTGACATAGTAAATTCCTGTGCTTTATTAGCGATCATTATTAGCAATTTGGGCCAGAGCAACCAGTCGGGCCAAGGCATCGGTTCGCTCAAACTGGCTAAAGGAGCGGATATTGGCAATCTCAACCGCGGTTTCAGTCAATGAGTGGAACAATTTATTATTCTCTTCCAGCAGCTTATTCATGCGCTGCTGTTGCTCATCATAGAGCTCGGTCTGCTTATCGTGGCGTTCTTGCTGCTGGCTGGTTCCGATCTGTTCTTGTTGGCGGTAGTTACGCGATAGGGATGACATGCTGTGGCTCACCGCCGTAATATCGGCCAGATTTTGAATGGCATGTTTTTGAACGGTACGCGCCGCACTTAAATAAGTAACCGGGCTATTGGGTTTACCAAAGAAGCGAGTCTCTACCACCGAATGATAGTCATCAATGATGTCATTGAGTACATCGGCCTGACGAATCCCCTCATCGAGCTTCAATTGCTTGAGTTCGGTTTTAATGTCTTTGAGCCGTTGGCTCATTTCGGCATGTTCTTTGGCTTCCCGCTCCTCCAGCCACTCCACATCATCTGACTCGGAGTAGCCCGCGAAGCGATAGACTAATGGCACACTGAGGACTGCCACAGCCGCGACCACAAGGTACAGGCCGGTGGCCATTAGGTTGCCTTGAAACCACCAGAAGAATGCAGCGAGTAAAGGCAGCGAGAACGCTGCTGCAATTAAGGTATAGCGTTTAATCATGCCTGAAGTGTCTCACGTTCAAAGATTAGTGTCATTATAGCGGGCTTACGCCATATCGGTTTCGGCCATTTTTGGCGTAGTGGCTTTGTCACTTATTCACACATACCGTTCGTCGGCGATGAAATGTCAAGACCTTTTAGGGTGTAAATGTGCAATATTGTAAAGCACTCTAAGTTATTGATTGTAAGCGTAAAAAAATAAATGAATAAAAACTAATCAATCTGCTTAGAGTCTGATATTTAAAGGTCTGAAGCGGCTTTTTGAAACACTACTAACAGACTTATCCACAACTTCTGTGGACAAGTTTGCAGACTACCGAGTCAAGCGAAAAACGGCTCATTTTAGCTAAAAAACAGAAATAATAGGCTTGCCAATTGCTGTTTTATCTGAAAATTGAGCTTCTCTCATTGCTTTATAATTAGTCAGATCGGCGCATATTCTTGCGTAGTATAATTCCAATAATTGAGTTTTAATTTTACACTAAGAGATGGTCTGTTCCAGCACATGAACTTCGCCAGGCTCCAAGGTTTTTCCCTGAGTGACTGCGGTTTCTACGCACAACATACCCAGATAACCATCATCAGCCATGTCGACAAGATCTGCCGAACGCTTAGTCCACGGGTTCCAAACCACCAAGCTGTCATGCCCAACGGAGTCCACCGTCGTTTTACCATCGCCCTGCGCAATGCTTACACGACCTACAGGGTTCAAGTGGATGCGGTCAGTCTCTTCGCTAAAGCGATACGGTTCCGGCGTTGGCAGAATGGCCCAGTTCTGCGTTTTATCAGAATAGTCACCAGACAAGCCTTGCAACTCAGTGTGATTAATATCAAGCACATCAAAATACGTATGCAGCGCGCCGTTATAAGTAAACGCGGTATCGCCGGTATTTTCAGTACTTAATGATACAGAAAGAGAGTCACCAACCCGAATGGTCAGCAATAAGCTGGCAGACCCTTCAAAGCCTTTGCCCGCAGTATCGGTCAGCTCAAGAGTGATTTCGGTAAATAATGGCTCATCTGAGGCATTAATCACTCGCCAGTAGCGCTTTCTGGCATAGCCATGCGCTTGTAAGTCGTCATCGCGGCTACCAAACCAAGGCCAGCAGACCGGAATACCACCGCGAATAGATTTACTGCCATCGAAGCGTGCCGTCTCGCTAACCCATAGTCGCTCGCGACTATCATGCTTGGGCTCAAAGCTCAGCATGTGGGCACCCCACAAAGAAATTGAGGCGGTTGCAAATTCATTGTCGATCTCAAGAACTTCTATTACATCAGAGCGTTGAGACAATGTCACACTCTCGGGCATTACAACCATAATCAACTCCTGGGAAATTTATATCTTCCCTAGTGTATTCGGATTACTGGCAGAGTAAAACCAAAGCACACAAAAATACGGCGATAAACGTATTCGGCTAACTACTGACGGTATTTTTACGGCGTCCGGCTGCGCGCTGTTCACGCTTCTGGCGCGAAGCTTCACGACGAGCTGACTCCGCTTTGAGCCGATTCTCTCGCTCTGTTGCCGCTTGCTTGCGCTCTAATAAGGTCGGTTTGCTCGGTTCGCAGCGGCTGGCAACAAGCTTGAGTAGTGGTTCTAATACGCTATCCAAAGAGTCTTCATCCCAAGCCGTGACATCTACAGTGGGGGCGGTACGCATGGATTCAGGAATAACGACCTCACGATGCCGTAATGACAGCAACGTATTGTTAGTCATCGCCGCTTCGCTATCATTCAATACCCAGTAATCCTCTACTGAAGTCTCAGACCAGATACTCAAAATACAGCGCGAGGCTTGCATGGCTTGGCCATTGCTTTCATGAAAATCTTGTCCGGGTACAACGGTGCTATTCCAGCAGACATCGTAACCAGCATCATCTAATCGTGAGGCCAATAAAGAGACCCAGTGTCGTTCTCGAGTGCCATAGCTTATATACAGGTCAGACATGGCTAAACTCCCTTATTATTAGTGGTAGCTGAATGATAACGCCATAAAACACGAATCAGTCAATCATCAGACGGGAGGCTCTACCGTTTATGCCTTTCCTTTGAATGCCATCGGCAAGCCTGCAACCACCAATACCACGCGATCTGCAATTTGCGCGATATCCTGATGTAAGCGACCGGCAGTGTCGACATAGTCCCGCGTAAGCGAGCCCATTGGGATAATGCCCATGCCTACTTCATTACTGACCAGAATGATCTCCCCCGGCAGTGTTGCTAGCGCCTCAAGAAAGTCTTGCGTCTCGCCCTTAATATCAACGGCCTCCTCCGCACATAATAGATTGGTGATCCACATGGTTAGGCAGTCAACAAGTAGCGTAGTGTTTTCACTGGCATGACGCTTTAAGGTCTCAGCCAATTGCAAAGGGCTTTCAACGGTTTGCCAATACTCAGGACGGTCTGCCTGATGTAATTCGACTCGGGCTTGAATAGCCTCATCCCGCACTTCGGCAGTGGCGACATACACAACTTGCTGCGCTGAGGCTTTAGCCAGATTTTCTGCGTAGCGGCTTTTGCCTGAGCGAGCGCCACCTAGTACTAATGAAATTGACATGCTTACCTCGTTGATAAATGGCATTTTTAATTGCTGCGCATCATAGCAGCTTCATTTTCCAGATCATCGATTAACCTAATAACTTCAGGCCAAGTTATTAATCAGCTGGCTTCTTATTACCCGCTCAGGGAACCTCTGGTCGGCTTAGGGAGTCGGAAATGACAGACTAACGGCATTAAAAGCACATTGATTATTATGTGCTCAGAGCATCTTGGATAAGCGCATAAGTTTATAACAAAGTCCGTGCAAACCTTTGATACTACTTGCTTAGTGCTATAAGATAAACGCTCAAAATGTACAGTAAGTTACCGAGTTGACTGACTAATTTAATAAAACCGATATCAGGGAAGGAACATTTATGAATGTTATGAGCCGATTAAAGCAGGTAGCTTCTGTGTCTACCATTATTTTCAGCCTCGGCGTGGCGCCAATGAGCCAGGCAGTGGCTGCCGAGCGTTACATCGTCTCAGGCGTTGCCAGTTGGGATACCCTGAATATGCGCAGCCAACCAAATGCTAGCAGCACCATTATTGGTGAGATTCCAGCATCCGGCAGCAACGTAACCAGTAATGGCGAAAGCACTCAGGTTGGCCGCAGTACTTGGGTAAAAGTGGCTTACAATGGCGTCAGTGGTTGGGTTAATAAGCGCTATCTGGCGACTGATTACAGCTACAGCGCAATTCCTGCGGTAAAAACAGCACCAAGACCTGCGCCGACACCATTGCCAGCAACGGTTAATCGCTCAGGCATTAGCATTTATGCTGCAGGCTCATCAACATCCACTAACACCGGCGCAACTCGCAGTGTTTATGTTGGCCCTGGCGCAGGCTTGCCACCGATTGTTACTAAACAACGCCCAGCTCCGGTTTATGTTAACCGCACACAAGTAGCGGCTGCTAATACTGCAAATACGCATAGCCACCCTGCTAACCGTTGCACACGCTCGGTTTCTCATACGCATCCAAACGGTGCTAACCAGCATTCACATCGCTACAGCTGCCAAGGCCAAGCTCAGCCTGCAGCGCGTCCACAAGTGCAAGTACGTGCAGCGAATGTGAACCAAGGTCAAGCAGCGGTTCGTGTTACTCAGGCGGGTTCACATACTCACCCACGTAACCAATTTACCAATGCGGTAACTCATAGTCATCCGGGTGGTACAGCGGGCCACAGCCATAACTATGGCGGTCAGCGTGCAGGGAATAATGCAGCGGTTCAACAGCAGCAGCAAGTTCGCCAGCAGGTTACAGTAGCTCAAGGCGCACTCGTGACTCACATTCACCCAGCGACACAGTATAATCAGCAAGTGACTCATACTCATGCTGGCGGCGATGTGATTCATCCACATGACTTCCTAATGCCTAGAGCTGCGGTACAGACTCAAGCGCAGCAGCAAGTTCAAGTCTCTGCCAATACACACACGCACCCTAAGAATCAGTTCACTAACTCAGTGACACATACCCATTTAAATGGTGCTAACTCGCATAACCACAACTATGGCGGTGCTCGCTAATTGCCTGTGGTGTTGGGGTCGGTCATCACGCTTTTATGACCATTGGTCAGTGTTTAGCGGGTGACGGAGTGACTCAACTGGTATTAATTTAAGCACAAAACTAATACCCCCGTATGTCAGACCCCAATATAGCCCCGGCAAGATGGATCTTGTTTCGGGGCTTTTTTTGTCTATCAATAATAAGGATTGTTTATATGAAAAGCATTCGTACGATTAAACAGGTCTGCCTGATGGCTGCGGGCACCCTACTGAGCTTTCAAATGGCTCATGCCTCCATGTTTCAAATAGCAGGCGTTGCCAATTGGGACTCTTTAAATATGCGCGCAAAGCCCGGCGCATCGGCTAGCGTAGTCGGAAAAATACCAGCTAATGGTCAAAATATCCGTCATCTCGGAAAGCAAGTTAAGGTGGGTAATACCACTTGGGTGAATGTGATCTGGCAAGGCCGAAATGGCTGGGTTAGCTCTCGCTATATTCGCCCAATGCAAGCGGCTAGTGCGCCAGCCCCTGCTCCCAGACCTGCTGCGCCAGCTTCTCGTAATACGGCTAATGCGCAACCACCTGCAGCTCAGCCTCAAGCGATACGCCCAACCACGGCAAGAACACCGGCCGTTAGTAACTCTAAAGGGAAATGGGTATTAGAATGTGGCGATCGCAGCCCATTCTGGCGGGTAGTCGTTCATCCTAAGGCTTTGGATGTGAACAAGCATGGCCAAGCCATCGGCATGTTGCCAATTACCTATGAGAAGCAGAATCGTAACCGCTGGAATACGGCAATGAAGACGGTACTGAAAGCCACCAATGGCCCATTCAGTACTAACATGACCATCAAATACACCAAACAATGCAACTACACCTTACGCAATGAGCGTGTGCATTATTGGGTTGAAGCCAATTTAGATGGGGATACGTTTAAAGGTTGCTGTCGTGCAGTGCGCATCGAGTGATGCCACACTGCACTTTGCCTAAGGCGATTAATTAATCGTCGTCGGAGTCCGGCATGCTCTTGTAAAAAGATGCGCCGGGCTTTTTTGCTGCTGGCTTATCAGAAGAAGCAGGCTTAGCCGGAGCCGATTTTTTGTAAGGACTGCTAGAAGTGCTCGTCGTTTTAGCTGAACCATACACTGAGCTGCTTTCCGACTCCGTCTTTTTATACGGACTGGTCGACTCAGACTTAGCTGCTGCAAGGTTAGAGCCAAACGGCTTTTTCTCACGACGGCCTTTCTTCTCCACTTTACGCTGCACCTTGCGCTTTTTACCAATCATTTTCTTTGGCTTTTTACGTGCTGGCGGCGGCGGTGCGACAGCATCCGCTTCAAAGCCCGGAATCGTCTCACGTGGGAATTGCTCACGGTAGAACTTTTCAATCGCTTCAAAGTGCGTCATTTCATGGTGCGCAACCAGATTGATTGCCTGACCGGTTTTACCGGCACGACCAGTACGACCAATCCGATGCTGATAATCATTCGCCTGGCGTGGTAACTCGTAGTTAATTACACAATCCAGCGAACCAATATCCAATCCACGGGCAGCGATATCGGTAGCAACCAATACGCGTAAATCACCCATTTTAAACTTAGTCAGTGCGGCTTCGCGTTGATCAGTAGGAATATTGCCGTGCAGCGCCAATACATCAACCCCTAACGATTTCAACGCTGCGACTAATTCATTACAACTGGTTTTCGTAGTGGCAAACACCAGCACTTGTTCCCAGTCATTTTCTTTTAACAGGTAGTTAAGCACATGGATCTTATCCCGCAAATTCACTACAGCAACATGCTGATCAATCAGGATTTTAGGGCCTGCTGGTACATCGATAACTTCCGGGTTGTCCAGCACCTTACGCACTAAGTCACGAATGGAGTCCGGGAATGTGGCCGTAAAGAATAGGTTTTGGCGGCTATTTGGCAGGTGACGCAGAATCGTTTCTACCTCATCCTGAAAATCAACGCTGACCATGCGATCAACTTCATCCAGCACCAAGGTTCTGAGCTTGTTAAAAACCACGGCTTTGGCAGAAATCAAATCCAACAAGCGAGCCGGTGTCGCAACCAGTACTTCAACGCCACGCTTTAATACCGTGACTTGATGCTCAATATCACCACCGCCATACACGCAAGCGCAACGCACGGTTGGGCGCATCTCTGCACCGAGTGCTGCAACCACTTCTGACACTTGTAAGGCCAGCTCACGAGTTGGCACTAAAATCAATGCACGAATATGGTGACCACGAGCGGCTTGCAGTCCTTCTTCGCGCCGCTGAGAAATCAGCTTTTGCAGCAGTGGCAGCACATACGCGGCGGTTTTTCCGCTACCGGTTTCAGCGCGGGCCAGCACATCACGGCCTTCGATGATTTTCGGAATACTACGCCCCTGAATCGGCATAGGACGCGAAAATCCCTGCGCAGTAATCGCAGTCAGCAACACGGGATCCAGCTCAAAACGAGCGAATGGATGAACTTCAGGTATAGTAGGCATGGTATTCACAGTAACAATCAATCAATCGCTCATTCTACCGTAAAGCTGACCGTGATATCAGTATTTAACGCAAGGCTTTCTGCAATGCCAGATACGAATCTTTTGGTGTGCGTTTTAAGTTATCAAAATCCACATGTACCAGCCCAAAGCGTTTGTCATAACCCAGCGACCATTCGTAATTATCCAATAACGACCAGATGAAATAGCCTTTAACCGGCGATCCATCGTCAATTGCGCGCTTCACGGCAGCTAAGTGCTGATTCAAATATTCGATACGTGCCTGATCGGATACGGCACCTTTGGCGACCTCATCGTAAGAAGCCATGCCATTTTCAGTGACATAAATGGGTAAGCCTTTGGTGTATTCACGGTCAGCCCAGGTTAGAAAATGGTGCAAGCCATCGGGGTAGATTTCCCAGTCCATGGCGGTTTTTGGCAGCGGCCCTGGGAATTCCTTATGGTATGGGAACTGATTAGTGCCATCTGGCCCGATTAATTTACGGGTGTAGTAGTTCACGCCGAGCCAATCAACTGGGGTGGCAATCGTTGGAAAGTCATTGGCATAGTTCTTGGGTAAGTGAGGCTCCAAGCCTACTAAGACATCTTCAGGATAGGCCTGCTTAAATACGCCACCTAAGAACCAGCGGTTATAAATCCCATCATAAAGATCCGCTGCAGCGATGGACTCTTCGGAGTTGTCCGCCGGTGTGGCATATTCAAAATTCATCACCACACCCAGATTATCCATACCCAAACCGCGCATGGTTTGAATCGCTTTACCGTGAGCTAGTAAGATGTGATGCATGGCGCGACTGGCCGCACGAATGTCCTTAACGCCCGGCGCATGATGCCCAAGAAAGTGGCTCAGCCATGCAATGCACCATGGCTCATTAAAAGTCGCGGCTGCTTCAACACGATCACCAATGCGATCCATAATGACTTGTGTAAAGTCCGCAAACCAATCCGCGATATCACGATTACGCCAGCCCCCCATGTCCAACAAGGAACTGGGTAATTCCCAATGATATAAGGTGGCATAGGGTTTGATATTGCGTTCCAGTAAGCCATCTACTAACCGGTCGTAGTAGTCCAACCCATCCTGATTTACTTGTCCGCGTCCTTCTGGCATCACTCGCGACCATGACGTTGAAAAGCGATAGGAGTCCAAGCCAGAGCCTTGAATTAAGTCTAAATCTTCCGCCCAGCGATGGTAGTGGTCACAGGCACGTGAGCCGTTTTCACCACGGACTACATTACCCGGCGTGAGTGCAAAGTCATCCCACTGTGAGGGGCCGCAACCGCCAAACTGGCTACCTTCAATTTGATAGGCTGAGGTTGCGACGCCAAATTCGAAACCTTCGGGAAAATCTTTACGTGTGAATTCAATAGTCATGGTTTTATCCGTTTTCTAAAATTGGCTGGAGTTAGTGATAGCGGTTATTGGCCGACGTTGTCGACTGAGGCTGGCCGTTTCCATTACAAGGAACGAGGTGGCGCTGTCGAGCTGCCGAGTACCAGTTCGGCTTCCCAGAGTAGATTTCGTGGTTGAGTATCATTGCTATTAATCATATCCAGTAGCATTTCAGCCGAGCTGCGGCCAGCGTTCTGAATGGATGAGCGCAGCGAGGTAAACATCGGGATATCGCCACTGTTCTGAAGGAATGACAGTTGGTCATCATAAACAATCAATGACATATCTTTTCCCGGCACCATGCCACTTTCGTGCATTGCCCGCACCACACCGAGTGCCGGCAGAATACTGGAGATCAGAAAAGCCATCGGTACTTTGTCGGCATCAATTAAGCTTTTCATCACCTGATACCCTTGTGGCTCGATCATTTCACCACTAAATCTCAGTTCTGGATTATCCTGAATACCGGCATTTCTCAGTGCTTTGAGGTAACCATCACGGCGTCGTGCGGCAAAGTTCATAGACTCAAAGCCATTGATCAGGCCGATGTGCTGGTGACCAAGGTCGATTAAGAACTGGGTGGCTCGTTCAAAGGCACGGAAGTTGTTTACATCCATCCAGCTATAAGTGGACTCATCATCCAATGTGCGGCCATGTACCACAAATGGCAGGCCGAGCGATTGCAGTAATTCAATGCGGGAGTCTTCAACTAACGGGCCATGCACTATCACGCCATCGACCCGGCCATCTTTAGCAAAGCGTCGGTATACTGCCTCCTCTTCCGTGTGTGGCACCACGCTGAGCAGCATGTCATAGCCTGCTTTTGCATACACATCACCGGCTCCCGAGATAAAGTCCGAGAAATGCGGGTTAATCATCATGTGTTCACTAAGTGGCACCACATGACCGATAGCTCGGGATTTACCAATCGCAAGGCTGGCGGCATGATGGCTCGGGTGGTAATTGTGCTGCGCGGCGGCGCTCATGACTCGCTCACGGGTCCGTTCACTGACTTCGGGATAGCCGTTTAGCGCACGGCTAACGGTCGTCGGCGAAAGGTTAAGATGCTGAGCAAGTTGTTTGAGATTCATAGCCACCTGATTTTCATCAAAGCACCCAAAGCGCTTTGGTTATTTCAATTTATCGAATATAGCCCAAGCCAATAAAACTAACAAGCCTCACGGTTACATTGCAGATTTTTAACATTTCATTGACTTAATCCTGTCTTTTTGTTCTCCTATAGGCTCCAGATTATCCAAGCGTGGAACCAAAGCGCTTTGGATAAGGCCAGACTTTTAGAATTGATAGTTTCTATTTTTGACTGGAGTTACCGGGAGGATACTCAGACGATGAACAAACTTTTACTTACGGCAGCCATTGCCGCCAGCCTGACCTGTGGCAGTGTCATGGCAGATACCCCAAAGCTTAAATTTGCACCAGGCGAAGACAAGCGCTTTAACTGGGATAGCTATGAAGCCCTAAAGAAAACCGACCTTAAAGGTGAGTCAATCACGGTATTTGGCCCTTGGCTTGGCCCCGATAAAGACTTAATCGAAAGCGTCATCGACTACTTTGAAGCCGCCACTGGCGCTGAAGTAAAGTACGCAGGCTCTGACTCCTTTGAGCAGCAAATCGTTATTGATACCCAAGCGGGTAGCCCTCCTAATATTTCCATCTTCCCTCAGCCTGGCTTGGCTGCTGACCTAGCTTCCAAAGGTCTGCTCTCACCATTAGGTGATGACACGAAAGCCTGGGTTGCTGAAAACTACGGCGCGGGTCAGTCGTGGGTTGATCTGGGTACTTACGCCAATAAAGAAGGCGAAAAAGAATACTACGGCTTCTTCTATAAGGTCGATGTGAAGTCGCTGACTTGGTACATTCCTGAGAACTTTGAAGATGCGGGCTATGAAGTCCCTACTTCGATGGAAGAACTCAAAGCGCTGACCAAGAAAATCGCAGCCGATGGTGGCAAGCCATGGTGTATCGGTCTGGGGTCCGGTGGTGCGACAGGCTGGCCTGCAACCGACTGGGTTGAGGACATGATGCTGCGCACACAATCTCCTGAAGATTATGATAAGTGGGTCAGCAACGAACTGAAATTTGATGATCCAAAAGTACTCGGTGCGATTGATGAGTTTGGTTGGTTCGCCCGTAACGATAAATACGTCGATGGTGGCTCAGCTTCTGTTGCGACTAATGACTTCCGTGAAAGCCCTAAAGGTTTGTTTAGCTCGCCACCAAAGTGCTACATGCACCGTCAAGCGTCATTTATTCCATCCTTCTTTCCTGAAGGCACTGAGCTGGGCGAAGATGCTGACTTCTTCTACTTCCCTGCTTATGCAGAAAAAGATTTAGGTAAGCCGGTATTGGGCGCGGGTACTTTATTCGCGATTACTAATCCATCCAAAGCGGCAACGGCCTTTATCGACTTCCTGAAAACACCGATCGCTCATGAAGTATGGATGGCGCAATCAGGCTTCCTGACTCCATTTAAAGGTGCGAACCCTGAGCTATACGCCAATGAGTCGTTGAAGAAGCAAGGTAACATCCTGCTGGAAGCCACGACCTTCCGTTTTGATGGCTCTGATCTGATGCCGGGTAAAATCGGTGCCGGTGCGTTCTGGACTGGCATGGTTGATTATGCCGGCGGCAAATCTTCTGCCGAAGTCGGCGCAGCCATCCAGAAGACTTGGGATGACTTGAAAAAGTAACACTCCGCACGTTCTGACCTAAGCCAGACTCCACTTGCGGGTCTGGCTTATCCGCTACCTAACCTTCTAGTCGTTGAAAGTTATGGAACAAATCCTATCCGCCCTACTAGTCATGCTGCTTGGCATTGCTGGCTGTGTTTTATATTTTGTCGGCTCCAATGTGTTATTGGACCGCATCTACAGCATCGAGGGGAAATCTCCTGATGCTGCCTCGCGCAATTTACGCCGCATTGCAATGATACGCCCGTGGTTATTCATGGGGCCGGCTTTGCTGGCACTCGGAATCTACTTGGTGTATCCGGTATTTGAGTCATTGCGACTGTCGCTCTACGGGCGCAGCAGTGAGGAGTTCGTCGGGCTCGCCAATTACCTGTGGCTGTTTGATGATGAAGAATTCCGTCAGTCATTCAAGAACAATATGTTATGGCTGATCGTGGTACCGGCGCTATCCACCTTCTTTGGACTGATTATCGCCGCCCTGACCGACCGGGTCTGGTGGGGCAATATTGCTAAAAGCCTGATCTTTATGCCGATGGCGATCTCCTTTATCGGTGCCTCCATTATCTGGAAATTTATCTACGATTACCGTGGCGAAGGTGCGGAGCAAATTGGTCTGTTAAATGCCGTCGTTCAGTATTTTGGTGGCGATGCCCAAGCATGGATTACCGTGCCATTCTGGAACAATATCTTCCTGATGATTATTCTTGTCTGGGTACAAACCGGCTTTGCCATGGTGATTTTGTCTGCGGCACTGCGGGGCATTCCAGAGGAAACGGTTGAAGCTGCGGTGATTGATGGCGCGAATGGTTTTCAGATTTTCTTTAAAATTATGATCCCACAGATCTGGGGCACGATTGCCGTGGTCTGGACCACCATCACTATCCTAGTGCTTAAGGTATTCGACATCGTACTCGCCATGACTAATGGCCAGTGGAGCACACAAGTACTTGCGAACCTTATGTTCGATTGGATGTTCCGCGGTGGTGGTGACTTCGGACGAGGTGCTGCGATTGCGGTGGTTATTATGATATTGGTGGTTCCGATTATGATCTGGAATATTCGTCAGGCTAATCAGGATTCAGGAGCACGATAAGATGTTACAAGCAACGAAAAACCGTGCCGCTGTCACTGTATTTTTACACCTCAGCGTATTGATTCTGGTGATTATGTGGACCCTTCCCACTGCCGGATTATTTATCTCATCGCTACGGGATAAAGACCAACTGGCAGTCTCTGGCTGGTGGACGTCACTGGCGACCTCACAGCAAAATTTAGTCGGCCGCTCGCTAGATCCTGATAAACAAATCGAGCGCGATGGCCGTTATATTTTATCGGGTAATGTATTTGAGGAAGGTACTGGTGTGGTTTCTGCCTTTGGTTGGCAGTCACAAAACCCGGCTGAATTCACCCCCGGCGTGACCGCAGAGATGCGCAAAGGTCAGCAGCTCACCGTACAGCCAGATGGCCAATATGAGTTTAGCTCGCCCGAACCTTGGACCGGCTCACGGGGTAAACGGATCTTCTATACCGCCGATATTCCTCCTCGCTTTACGCTGGATAATTATCGTGAAGTACTTAGCTCTGAGGGCATCGGACAATCCTTTATCAACTCGCTAACGGTCACCATTCCCGCGACAGTGATTCCGATATTGATCGCCGCCTTTGCCGCCTATGCCTTGGCTTGGATGCAATTCCCCGGACGTGCAATTCTGATCGCAACCGTGGTTGGCTTGCTGGTCGTACCGCTGCAAATGTCGCTCATCCCCCTACTCCAAATGTACAACGGCGTTGGCGCATTCTTTGGCGTGGGTGCAAAAGGGTATCTCGGGATATGGTTGGCGCATACCGGCTTTGGCTTACCACTCGCCATCTATTTACTGCGTAATTATATCGCTGGCTTGCCCCGTGAAATTATGGAATCAGCGCGTGTTGATGGTGCGAATCACTTCACCATTTTCAGAAAAATTGTACTGCCATTATCGTTTCCGGCACTGGCCTCATTTGCCATTTTCCAGTTCCTATGGGTGTGGAATGACCTGTTGATTGCCATGGTGTTCTTAGGCAATGGCGAGGATGAATTAGTACTGACCGGCCGCTTGCGTGAAATGCTCGGCTCGCGAGGTGGTAACTGGGAAATCCTGACCGCTTCCGCATTCATCACCATCACCGTTCCCTTATTAGTATTTTTCAGCTTGCAGCGCTATTTGGTCCGTGGACTACTCGCTGGCTCGGTTAAAGGAGGCTAGACCTTGAATTCAAATATTTCAGTTGTTCCAGACGTCGATAAAGACTGGTGGCGTGGCGCCGTAATCTATCAGATCTATCCTCGCTCTTATCAGGATGCGAATGGCGACGGGATTGGTGATTTAAAAGGCATTACCCAGCGCTTGCCTTATATTGCAGGATTGGGTGTGGATGCGGTTTGGATCTCGCCATTCTTCAAGTCACCGATGAAAGACTTTGGCTACGATGTGTCTGATTATAAAGATGTCGACCCAATCTTCGGTAATCTGCATGACTTTGATGAGCTGATTAAAACGGCGCATCACCTCGGCCTGAAAATCATGATTGACTTAGTACTCTCGCACACGGCTGATCAACACGAGTGGTTTAAAGAAAGTCGCAGCAGTCGGGACAATGAGTACCATGACTGGTATGTGTGGGCCGACGCCAAACCCGATGGCACAGCACCCAATAACTGGCTCTCCATTTTTGGTGGCCCAGCCTGGACTTGGGATACCACCCGCTGCCAGTACTATATGCACAACTTTTTGACCTCGCAGCCAGACCTCAACTTCCATAACCCAAAAGTGCAGGATGCTTTATTGGATGTGGCGGACTTCTGGTTGGCCCGTGGCGTCGATGGCTTCCGTTTGGATACTATTAACTTCTACTTTTGCGATAAATTGTTGCGGGATAATCCTGCCCTACCCGACAGCCAACGCAATAGCAGCATTGCGCCTTCGGTGAATCCTTACAACTTCCAGAACCACCTCTACGACAAAAACCAACCAGAGAACATTGAATTTCTGGAGCGTTTGCGTGGCGTAATGGATGAGTACCCAGCGGCGGCTGCCGTTGGTGAAGTGGGCGATGCGCAATACGGCATGCAAATACTGGCGGACTACACCGCTGGCGATAAGCGCATGCAAATGTGTTACTCCTTTGAGTTTTTATCCGGCGATGCGCCCGATGCGCCACGCATTGAAGCGGTATTACGCAGCTTTATGACCGAAGCACCGGAGAGTTGGTCGTGCTGGGCATTTTCCAATCATGATGTAGTTCGCCATGCGACACGTTGGGCAGAGCATCATCCACAACAGCATGACTACTTATGCCTGATGACAACGCTGATTTTATGTCTACGTGGTTCCGTGTGTTTGTATCAAGGTGAAGAGCTGGGTTTACCAGAAGCCGATGTGGCATTTGAGGATTTACAAGACCCTTATGGCATCACCTTCTGGCCAAAATTCAAAGGTCGCGATGGTTGCCGCACGCCAATGCCTTGGGAGCATGAGGCCCTGAATGCTGGATTCAGCGGCCATCAGCCCTGGCTACCACTGGCCGAGCCACACCGCTTTTTAAGTGTTGATACGCAGCAAGAAGCGGAGCACTCAATGCTTCATTTCTACCAATCTGCACTAGCCATGCGCCGTAAACATTCTGTACTGGCAAAAGGTGCGTTAAGTGAGCTAAAAGCCACGGATCAGCTACTACAATTTGTACGTCACGATGATAATGAAAGCCTGCTTTGCGCTTTTAATATTAGCGACCAGGCGGTGACAGTAGAGCTACCCGTGGGTGCTGAAAACATTGCTGAGCATGGGCTGTTTAATAGCACACTCAGCGATCAATCACTGGCGCTACCTGCCTGGAGTGCTTCGATTGTGCGCATTCCACACCTGCATTTATCCACTAACACCGACGCTAAGGAACTGTAAGATGGCCGGATTGAAACTCACCAATATCAAGAAATCTTACGGTAAAGTCGAAGTAATGCACGGCGTCGATCTGGAGATCAAGAAAGGCGAATTCATTGTGTTTGTTGGGCCTTCAGGTTGTGGTAAATCAACGTTATTGCGCATGATTGCCGGGCTGGAGTCCATCACCGATGGCGAGCTGCAAATTGATGGTAAGCGCGTGAATGAAGTACCACCCTCATTGCGCGGCATCGCCATGGTTTTCCAAAGTTATGCGCTCTATCCGCACATGACCGTGTACGACAATATGGCGTTTAGCCTGCGGATTACCAAAGCTAGCAAAGCGGAAATTGATAAGCGCGTGCGTGACTCAGCAGAGATGCTGCAGCTGACGGAATACTTAAATCGTTTGCCGAAAGCCTTGTCTGGTGGGCAGCGCCAGCGGGTAGCCATCGGACGTGCGATTGTGCGTAATCCTAAAGTCTTCTTATTTGATGAGCCACTCTCCAACCTTGATGCGGCGCTGCGGGTAAAAACGCGTTTGGAAATTGCCAACCTCAAAGAAAGCATGCCTGAAACTACCATGATCTATGTGACCCATGATCAGGTGGAAGCCATGACTTTGGCTGACCGGATTGTAGTGCTATCGCGAGGAATCATCGAGCAAGTGGGCTCTCCGTTGGAGCTTTATACCCGCCCTGCGAATCTGTTTGTTGCACAATTTATTGGCTCGCCCGCAATGAATATTTTACCTGCAACGGTCACTGCAACTGGTGAAAGTAGTGAGATTGAATTGGTGGATAAGCACCGGATTAAATTGCCGATTGCGGTCGATGTGGCGCAACAAGCTAAGTCTGTTCACTTTGGGGTGCGACCTGAAGATTTAACGCTGTGCGATGCTGAAAACAGTATCTTAAAGGGTGAGGTGTCGTTTATTGAGTCGCTAGGTGAAGTGACCATGCTGTATGTGAATATCGCAGACCATGATGAGCCGATTGTGGCAAAGCTGCCCGGTATTATTGAGCTAAAGCGTGGTGATAAAGTCGCGTTTACTGCTAAGGCCGATAAGCTGCATTTGTTTGATGAGGCGGGGCTTAGGGTCGGTTAATAGTTTGATGAGGTTCACTGAACAAGAAAGGCATTATTGAGATTATCACTGCAAGCGTATTCCACGTGCTTCGACTTTAATTAAAAGTTGAAGCACGATAGGATCTGGCGCTTAGCTCAAATAACCTTCCAGAACATTCACTGTGTTAATCCCAACTGCCTCCACCGCATAACCACCCTCCATAATAAATACTGTTGGTAGTTTTAACTTGGCAATTTCCTGACCAGCCCTCAAAAAGTCTTCCGACTCCAGTTTGAAAAAGCTAATAGGGTCATCTTTAAACGCATCGACGCCTAAAGATATAACCAGCGCTTCAGCACCGAAGTCTTGAATCCGCTTGATCGCGTCTTGCAGCGCTTTTCCCCAAACGTCATAGCCAATACCTGGCCTCATTGGGAAATTGGCATTCATACCCTCACCTAGTCCAATGCCACACTCATCCGCGTATCCTGAGAAGTAAGGAAATGCATCTTCAGGGTGGCCATGCAAAGAGGCATAAAACACATCATCGCGATGATAAAAAATATCCTGAGTACCGTTGCCATGATGAAAATCAATATCCAGAACAGCGACCTTGGCAGCACCATCCATACGAAACATCTCTGCAACAACTGACGCATTATTGATAAAACAATAACCACCAAACATATCCGATGTAGCATGATGTCCGGGAGGACGACACAAGGCAAAAGCCGCGCCACCTTTCGCAGCCACGTCACGTTGCGCCGATTGAGCGGATGCACAGGATGATTGAGCGGCTTTCCATGATCCTGCAGTGATCGCGGTCTCACTTGAAAGGCAGTAATAACCGACTTTCCCGTCGATATTGTTGGGAACGCGTTGTGACATCCGTCGTACAGGGTATGAGGTCGCGATAACTTCACCGGCAAAACCTGCTGCTTTCCACTCTCCCCAAGCCGTGTCTAAAAACTCAAGATAGTTCGGGTCATGGAGACGACGAATAGATTCAAAGTCAATCGCATCAGGTGTAATAATGTTTTTAAACTGCCTATCCTTTAGACGATTCAAAATATATTCGATACGCGATGGACGCTCATAAGGCGTAACAAACTGGCCGCCGGATAACTCAGCCTGTGGAAAATGTAAGCGATGGGATTCACTGAAAAATGTTTTCAATACGGTTCTCCTTTAGAGGAAATTGATTGACTCGAAGAGTTTGAGTGGCGACGTCATTCAACCGATGTTTATCTTAATATACTGCGCTAATCCGTTTAAGTCATGCATAAGGTCGTCACAATCGGAATAATAATGCGCCATTTTTCATGGATTTAATTTTTATTCATTTTTTTTCGATTCTTACTTTTCTTTGAATACATGCTAGGGTAATATAAATTTTGTGATCACAAAATTCCGCTCGATTCAGTTAATTAAGACTAAAGGAGTCCAGGATAGTGCAAAGCCCCTCCATTGCTGTAGAAGCAAAAAATGTCACCAAAATTTTCAGTCAGGGTAAAAAGCGCTTTACTGCCTTAGACAACGTCTCCATAGCCATCCGCAAAAACGAATTCTTTACCCTGCTTGGACCATCAGGCTGTGGTAAAACGACCTTGCTACGCGCGTTTGCAGGTTTTGAGCACCCCAGTCAAGGCTCGATATTGCTCTATGGCGAAGACATCGCTCACCTTCCCCCTTACCAACGTCCAATCAATACCGTCTTTCAAAATTATGCTTTGTTTCCACATATGACAGTGGCGGGTAATATTGCCTTTGGCTTAGAAATGCAGGGCAAACCCAAGGCTGAAATCGAGGAAACCGTTGATCGTATGCTCGATCTGGTTCAAATGCAGCCGATGCGTGACCGCCTCACCAGCCAAATTTCAGGTGGCCAGCAGCAACGTGTGGCTTTAGCCCGGGCATTGGCTCCCTCACCTAAGGTTTTACTGCTGGATGAGCCTCTCTCCGCACTGGACTATAAGCTGCGTAAAGAAATGCAGATTGAGTTGAAGCGTTTACAAAGCGAAACCGGTATTACATTTATATTTGTAACCCACGATCAGGAGGAAGCTCTCACCATGTCCGACCGCATTGCGGTGATGGCCGGTGGGCGCATTTTGCAGGTTGGCTCACCACACGATATTTATGAGCGTCCAGCGGAACGTTTTGTGGCTGACTTCATCGGCGAAACGAACTTTTTGGAAGGCAAAATTAGTGCAGTGGAAGGAAACAACATTAGCGTCACTCCTGATGCTGCAGGAGCTGGCCGATCAATTCAAATTGCAGTTGACTCTGAGCAACCACAAGCCAAATTGAAAACGGGTCAGCGTGTAACCTTAGCCATACGCCCAGAGCACTCACAAGTCATTCGAGTGGGGCCTGAATCTGATGAGGCGTTTATCTCGGGCAATCTGGATAATATTGTTTACTTCGGTACGGATACGCACTATCACGTCCGACTAAGTGATGGCAGTTTATTCATTGTACGCCAACAAAATAGCCAGATCCTCGGCGACACGCTCGCTAAAAATGAAACAGTGGGTATTCACTTTGCAGCGGATGCAGCACGCATTTTATGGGACTAGCCATGACGACCAAAACGGACGCGACCAATACCACCAATACCCTTCCAGCTTACCAGAAGCGTGAAGCTCTCAATCGTTGGCTATTATCACTCCCCGCGCTCAGTATCATTATGCTGGCGGCGATTGGGCCATTACTCATCATGCTGATGTACTCTTTCATGGTGAAAGGTGACTATGGCGGGGTAAAACTGTGGGAGTTTTCCTTTGATGGCTGGATGAATGTCTTTTTACAGCGAGATATTTTTGATGACACGCTTGGTTTTGCGGATGCACATCTCACTATCTTCTGGCGCTCACTGAAGCTGTCGATACTCACCACCTTAACAGCCTTAGCCTTTGGCTTTCCTACCGCCTATTTCATTGCCACCCGCCCCAAGCACACCCGTGAAATCTGGGTGTTCCTGATTACCATTCCATTCTGGGCAAACCTACTGATTCGTACTTTTGCCATTCAGGAAGTGATTCGTAATGAAGGCATTATCAACAACACATTGCTTGCGGTGGGCATTATCGATTCTCCCATCCAGATGTTATATACCGATGGCGCGATTCTGTTTGGTATGGTTTACGTCTATCTGCCGCTAATGGTTTTGCCATTGTACGCGAGCATGGAAAAGCTTGATTTCCGCTTAGTTGAGGCTGGTTACGATTTATATGCAACCCGCTGGAAAGTATTGAAACGCATTATCCTGCCCATGGTGAAGCCGGGTATGATCGCGGGCTGCATATTGGTATTCATCCCTTCATTAGGGGCTTATGTCACACCGCGTTTATTGGGAGGTGGTAAGAATATGATGCTGGGAAATTTAATCGAATCGCAATTCGGTGCAGGACGTAATTGGCCGCTAGGCTCGGCCATCTCCATCACGCTCATGCTGGTGGTGATGTTCGCCTTATTATTCTATGTGCGTAATGTAACGCGATCAGGAGCAGGCCATGGGTAATCGTCACTTTAATGTTCGCACGCTGCCTGGCTTTGGCTTTGTCGCGTTATTGACTTTTTTTCTGCTCTACCTGCCCATTTGTATGTTGGTGATTTATGCATTTAACAGTGGCGACTCCATCGTACAATGGGAAGGCTTTTCACTGCGTTGGTTTGAAACCGCACTAAACAATGAAGCCGTGCAGGAAGCGGCTGGACGATCTGTTTTGATTGCCGTAATCGCCGCCACTGGTGCCACCATTTGCGCAACGATGGCGGCACTGGCCACGACCCGTGTGCGCCCTTATCCGGGACTGGCCTTTAAGTACGCCGTGATCAATCAACCCCTGATGGTCCCAGAAATTGTGACGGCAGTAGCCCTATTGATTGTATTTTCAAAGATTAAAGTCTGGACGGGTTACTCTGGGCTGACTTATCTGGTGCTGGCGCATACGGCATTCTGTATTCCGTTTGCGTACCTGCCGATTCGTGCCCGACTGGAAACGATGGATTCTGGCCTTGAGGCCGCTGCGGCGGATCTCTATGCGACCCCATGGAAAGCGTTTCGTCTGATCACCCTGCCCCTCTTGCGCCCCGGGATTATCGCCGGATTTATGTTGGCTTTCGTCATTTCGCTAGATGATGTCGTCATCACTGAGTTCGTTAAATCCGGTGGTCAGGAAACTTTGCCAACCTACATGTTGGGACAATTACGTCGCTCAATTACGCCGGAAATCAATGCGATTGCCACTGTCTTCTTGGCTTTTTCTGTGTTGATTGTCACAGCCTTTTTCTTCACCAGTCGTAAAAAATCTGAATAAAACACTAAGAGGTTGAGTCGCAAAGTATTTGATAATTTTTGCAAGCGTATTTTTAATTTCTAAGGAGACACTATGACAAAATGTAAGCTATTAACCGCAGCGGTTGCCCTGGCACTGTCTGCCGGTATGAGTACAGCTCAGGCCGAAGGTGAGCTGAATATTTTCAACTGGGGTGATTACACCAGTCCGGAGATGATTAAGAAGTTTGAGGAAGCTTATGATGTAAAAGTCACGATCACGGATTATGACTCAAACGACACAGCATTAACCAAGATTAAAGCCGGTGGTCATGGTTTTGATATGGTCGTACCATCAGCCAACTATGTCCCCATTTTCGTCAAAGAGGGTTTGCTGTTAGAAGCACGCCCGGATCAGATGGAAAACTTTAAGAATGTCGATGAGCAATGGATCGATGTCGCGTGGGATAAAGGCCGCAAATACACCATACCATGGCTGTGGGGTATGGTCGGTATCGTGGTGGATACGTCCAAGTACAAAGGCGACATCAATACAGCTGCGATTTTTCTTGATCCACCCGAAGAATTGATTGGAAAGATCAATGTCGCACCGGAAAAAAATGATGTGCTTTATACCACGATACGTTACCTAGGTGGCGAATGGTGCACGGATGACAAGGTGTTTCTGAAGAAAGTGCGCGATAAGCTGGTAGAAGCTAAGCCGAAGTGGATTGCGATGGATTATGGCACGATTGAAAAATTTGCCAGTCGTGATTATGCTGCAGCCTATTACTGGAATGGCGCCGCGATGCGCTCACGCCAGAAAAATTCGGATGTACGCTTTGGTTACCCAAAAGATGGCTTCCCATTTTTTATGGACAGTCTGGCCATTCTCAAAGATGCAAAAAATGTTGATAATGCTAAGCTTTTCATGAACTTTGTGATGGAGCCTGAAAATGCTGCCATGGTTTCGGAATTCGCTAAATACTCGAATGGTATTAAAGGTTCCGGGGAATTCATGTCGGAAGAGCTTAAAACCGCGCCTGAATTAACGGTGCCTGATGAGTTTAAGAAAGCGGGTGGATTCCTTGATTCCTGCTCTCCGGAAATTAGTGATTTGTATACCCGGATCTGGACTGATATCAATAAATAAGTAGCGCGACTTTCAGCCTTCCTCAGCAATGGGGAAGGCAACAATTATTAGGAGATAAACCTTAATGAGTACTGCGTCATCCACTCCCGACCAATGCCGGGTGGCACTCGCCCAATATGCGGTTAGTTACTTAAATGATTTCTCGGAGTTCACGGATAAGTTAAATCGCTGGGTTAGCGAAGCTGTGGACCAAGGTGCACAACTACTGTTATTCCCGGAATATGCTTCACTGGAGTTATCCTCTCTATTGGATGAATCCCTACAGAGTGATGTGTGTGGTCAGCTACACGCCCTGCAGCAATATCTCCCTAGGTTTCTAGAAGTACATCAGCAACTTGCAGAGCAACACCAAGTCACTATTATTGCAGGAAGTTTTGCTGAAAAGGTTACCCTGGATGGCAAAGAAACGTTTGTAAACCGCAGTTATGTGCTCCACCCTGATGGTCGCACTGACTTCCAGGATAAGCAAATTATGACTCGCTTTGAGGGTGAAGTTTGGGGTATTAGCCCCGGCGCAGCGAATAAAGTCATTGATACGGCTATTGGTAAAATTGGCATCAGTATTTGTTACGACTCAGAGTTTCCCTTGATTGCCCGCCAGCAGATCGACATGGGGGCCGATTTGTTAATCGTCCCCAGCGTGACTGAAACGCTTGCAGGTTATCATCGAGTGCGTACTGGTAGCCAAGCACGTGCCATGGAAAACCAGTGTTATGCTTTGCATGCTCCCTTGGTGGGCGAAGCGGCTTGGTGCCCGGCAATTGATATTAGTATTGGCTGTGCAGGTGTTTACACACCCATGGATACAGGATTTCCTGCCAATGGGATTCTGGCGCAAGGTGAAATGAATGAGGCGCAGTGGGTGTATGCCTCGCTAAATTTTGCAGAGATGCGTGCACTGAGAACTTCGGGTACTGTATTAAATTATAAAGATTGGGATGCACAGTTACAGCGAGTTAGAACGCACTAAGATGAAACTGCCCCGTGTTGTATCTTCACTAGCGAAGCTAAGCACGGAGCATGTTTTTCATCTAACCTCTGAAGCAGTCAACTAGTACACACATCAAATGCAGCTACCATTTGCTTAGCCACCGCTTCAATCGACTCCAGCGACTTACCCGGCTTATACAACGCTGAGCCAATCCCAAACCCAGTCGCCCCAGCCTCTACCCACTCCGCAAAATTATCCGGCCCTACGCCCCCAACGGCAAACAGCTCCGTCTCCGCTGGCAAGATAGTCGCGATCGCCTCCAAGCCTTTAGTGCCAACCAAAAATGATGGGAAAAACTTCAAGCCATCAGCCCCAGCATCTAACGCAGCATAGCATTCCGTCGGCGTCATTACGCCAGGGTAAGAACTCATCCCCGCCGCTTTCGTCGCTTCAATGACTTTAACATTGCAGTTGGGCGATACCACCATGCGCGCACCAATCCCAGATAAGCGCTGCACATCTGCAACCTTGACCACAGTCCCTGCGCCAATTTCTGCAACATCGCCAAAGCGCTTAATGATTCGCTCAATGCTGTCAAATGGCTCTGGTGAGTTGAGAGGCACTTCGATCTTGGTAATGCCCGCATCAATCAAAATTTCAGCCACTGCTTCTACTTCATGAGGTTGGATGCCGCGAAGAATCGCAATCAAGTTTCTGCTCATTAGTTTAATTCTCTGTGTTGTGTCGCGGCGATAAACAAGCCTTTAATGGTTGCCTTGGCCGCATTGATAATCGTTGAATTGATGTTTAAGGCCTGTAAAGCCTCAGCGTATAGTTGGGTGATTTCTGTCGCGCCGATTAGAACGACTGGGTTGCCATCCCAGTAGCTGCGCGCAATGCCAATCTCCTGACCAATTAACAAGCCAGAGAGCCGCGCCGCATTCGTTTCGGATGATGTGCCATGCAGCAATGACGTCGCCCGCAGGCTAAACAAGGTGCTGGCGACCATTTCTGGTTTGGCGGCAGCCTCTAACGCAGCGCTAAGAAAGGCCTCTTTATCCAGCTCCGCATTAGCCGCGATGCTATGGCGTAATACCGAATGCTTGGACAATACCGAGTACATTTCACCGGTCATAAAGGTCTGGAATTGCTGCACTTGTCCGGCTTCCATTCGTACCCATTTTGCATGGGTTCCGGGTAAGCAAACGGCACCGCTAAATTGCGGTTGATCGGCAAGCAAGCCTGCAATTTGCGTCTCTTCACCACGCATCACATCAGCCGGTTCGGCTTGCGATAAACCGGGCAGGATTTGTACCTGAATCCTAGGATCATTAGTGGGAACGGTGGTCAAGCCGCTACCACTAACCGGCTCGCAAGGCACGGAGCGATACAGCGCCTCAACCCAGCCTTGTCGCGCGCCAACCATGCCACAGGCAAACACAGGCGTGATCTTGCCTTCCGTCAACCATGGGCCAATAACTTCGATCAACGCCGACTCGAACTGATCTGGCTCCAAGGTGCCCATACCGCGATCTGAGCCGCCTTCGGCAAGGAGATTACCAAAGGCGTTAATTGCAAAGGCACGTAGGTTGCTGGTTCCCCAATCCACGCCTATCCAACTTGGTACTGTCATTAATTTGGTTCCTTTATTATGAGCTGCGCTTATCAAATGATGTGTTGTTTGGTATGTTACTGACCATTACTTAATGGCTTTCTTTAGGCACTGCAGAGCCACGGCACCCTTTCAGAAAGTCAAAGTCAGCTCCAGTCTCAGCCCCTTCGACATGATCGAAAAATAGCTTGGCATAGCCACTAGCTGGCGGTGTAATGGTTGGTTCCCAATCCGCTATTCGCTCTGCAAACTCCTCATCCGAGATGTCCAAATGCAGTCGTCGTGCTTCCACATCAAGCTCAATCATGTCGCCGTTTTTAACGATCGCCAGTGGGCCACCTAAAGCCGCTTCTGGCGAGACATGCAACACCACCGTGCCATACGCGGTTCCCGACATTCTGGCATCCGAAATGCGTACCATATCTTTAATACCCTTACGCAATATCTTTGGCGGCAAGCCCATGTCGCCAACTTCTGCCATACCGGGATAACCCCGAGGGCCGCAGTTTTTCAGCACCATCACGCAGGTCTCATCAATATCCAAATCCTCATCTTCGATCTTGGCTTTATAATCGGCGATATCATCAAACACAACGGCCCGACCGCGATGCTTCATTAGCTCAGGAGACGCTGCAGAGGGCTTTAATACCGAACCATTGGGTGAGAGATTACCGCGTAACACCGCAATACCGCCTTGCTGAGTTAGTGCGCGCTCAACGGGGCGAATCACATCCTCATTCCAGTTTCTAACGCCCTCAACTTCCTCGCCAATTGATAGGCCAGAAACGGTCAGTGCATCAGAATGCAACTTGCCCGCGTCAGCCAGCGCCTTGATCACTACAGGTAAGCCACCGGCATAGAAAAACTCCTCCATCAGATACTCGCCGGATGGCATCAAGTTCACAATAGTCGCAATATCGCGACCTTGAATATCCCAATCATCCAGCGTGATATCGATGCCTACCCGCCCTGCCAGCGCCAACAAATGCACCACCGCATTGGTCGAGCCACCAATTGCGCCATTCACTCGCATCGCGTTTTCAAAGGCATCGCGAGTTAAGATATCGCTAGGCTTTAAGTCATCTTTAACCATATCAACAATGCGACGGCCACTTAAATGCGCGATCACTCGGCGTCGACTATCCACGGCCGGAATCGCCGCATTCCCTGAGAGCGCCATGCCGAGTGCTTCAGCAATGCTCGCCATGGTCGAGGCAGTTCCCATGGTGTTGCACCCACCGGCGCTGCGCGACATAGACTGCTCAGCTTCCAGAAAATCTTCGGTCGACATTCTGCCGGCCTTAATATCTTCATTCATTTGGCGAATGGCGGTACCAGACCCCATGCGCTCACCACGGAACCAGCCATTGAGCATCGGGCCACCGGACACCATAATCGCCGGAATGTCGCAACTTGCTGCACCCATGAGTAAAGCCGGAGTGGTTTTATCGCAGCCGGCTAATAGCACCACGCCATCCAATGGATTTGCTCGCAAGGCTTCCTCAACATCCATCGCCGCCAAATTGCGATACATCATCGCGGTTGGGCGCAGCGCACTTTCACTGGCGGAGAACACTGGGAACTCCATCGGCAAACCACCTGCTTCATAGATGCCGTGCTTTACTCGCTCAGCCAAGTCACGTAAATGCGAGTTACAGGGTGTTAGTTGAGACCAGGTATTGCAGATGCCAATCACCGGCCTGCCATCAAATAAGTCTGCCGGTAAGCCTTGGCTTTTCATCCAGCTGCGATGATAAATATGATCTTTAGAGACCCCACCAAACCATTCGGTAGAGCGTAGTTTGCGAGGCCATTTAGCCGGTACAAATGTCATTAGCTACACTCCTTAAGCCACAGCCCACGTATTGCAATTATTGTCATTTCCATCATCCTATAAATTGATACTGTATTGAGTTCAGTCATTGTTCTGCCCCCGCCTTAGCGGCCAGTGATGCCAGGGAATGCGATCAGCAACGCCACCGCTAACACTTGTAGTGCAATAAATGGCAGCAAGGATCTGAAAATAGTCGCCAAGGTAATGCCTTCGGGCGCCACACTTTTGAGGTAAAACGCGGCGGGCCCAAACGGCGGCGAGAGAAACGATACTTGCATATTCATGGCAAATAACACGCCAAACCAAACCGGGTCATAACCCAACGTCACAATGATCGGCACGAAGATCGGCATGGTCAAAAGCGCAATCCCCACCCAGTCTAAGAACATACCCAGCACAAACAAAATCAACATCATGAACAGCAAAATAATGGTTGGATTGTCTGATATGCCGGTAATGAGATCGGATACAAAATTGATGCCGCCCATGAGATTAAATACGCCAACCAATGCACTAGCACCCATTCCAATCCAGACGATCATGCCAACCGTTTGCAAGGTTTGCAGCGCGGCATCTTTGATCATGATAAAGGTGAATTCACCGCGTACTACGGTCGATAGGATGACTCCCGCAACGCCGACTGCTGAAGCTTCAGTCACGCTGGCAATACCGCCATAAATCGAACCCAAGACACCCGTGACTACGCACATTGGTAAAAACAGGCCCTTCATTAAGCGCATCTTTTCAGTGGTTGGAATATCTTCCGCTTCTGGGATCGGTGCTAGGTTGGGATTCAGATATGAGCGAATTAACACATAGGCAACATAGAAACTTGCCAGCATTAAGCCCGGTAAAAAGGAAGCCGTAAACAAGTCGCCCACCGACACATTCGCCGTTAAGCCATAGATGATCAGCACAATGGATGGCGGCACCATGGTACCCAGCGCACCACCGGCACACACCACACCAATCGCCAGATGCTTGTCATAACCTAAGCGCAACATTTGCGGCAAAGCGACTAAGCCCAGCAGAACAATTTCGCCCCCGATAATGCCACTCATAGCCGCCAGCACAACAGCAACCAAAATCGTTTGCACCGCAATACCACCACGTAATCGTCCGCCGATAATGCGCATCGCATCAAACAAATCGCGGGCAATGTCTGAGCGGTCGAGTATTGCGGCCATCAGCACAAACATGGGCACCGAGACAAACACAAACGAGGATACAAAGGAATACACGCGACTGGTGATCAGAGGCACTACCTGCGGCCCAAACCAACCCAGCGCAAATACCAGTGCGACTAATAACGTCACATAAGCCAGAGGAATACCGCTAACTAATAGCGCCAGTAACAGCCCGAACATAACCAAGGTGCCGTACTCAATCCCCAGCGATTGCAGTGAACCAAAAAACTCCATTATTTAGCTCTCCGCATATAATTGACTGCCAGCACTAAGAACTGAATAGCCATCAGTACTAGCACCACAAATAGAAAGACTTTCAGTAACCCCGGAAATACCGGGTCCCAAGCGCTACCGGAGCGTTCTAATCGAAAACTGCCATCGGGCATAAACGCCGCGCGCTTTACCATCACCCAAGCAGCCCAAGCGAACATGCCGCTGGCCACTGCTGAAATGACTGAAATGACAAAATCAAACACGCGCCGCACACCGGCTGGCACCATGTCATAAATGAGTACAACGCGAATGTGTTTATCGCGTACCGTGCAGTAAAGCCCGCCGTATATAAACGCGGTCCCGCACAAGAATATTGTGGTTTCGTGTGCCCAATTGGTCGGCTCGTTAAACACATAGCGCAACACGATTTCATTAATCAGAATCGCCATTGAAGCGAGAATGCCCAACGCAAACACGATCCCCACTTTATCCACGACCTTGCCAAGCCATCCCGACTCCGGAATAGCGACCTCGACCACCTCGTCAGGTCTCTCTGTTCCCTGCTCAAGCATGTTAAGCTCCTTAGCGTTATCAGGCAGATCGGGCATTCACCCGACCCACCCGTCATTCATGTTGCGAGGCGGCTTTAGTTCATCAAGCCATTGGTTTTCAGGTAAGTCGTCAATACATCGTAAACTTTCTTCGCATTTGGCGAACGCTCAGCAACCTTGACCCACTGGCTAGTGGCGATAGTACGAAACTTAGCGCGCTCTTCAGCAGACCAGTCAGATACGGTCACCTTGCCACCGGCTTTCGCCTTTTCAACCGCGGCCATATCTTTTTCAGATAAGGCTGCCACTTGTGATTTTGCAAACTCAGTAACGGAGTTTTCCATCACTTCCTGCAAATCAGCCGGTAACTTGTCCCACTTTTGCTTGTTCATGGAGATCTCTACCAATGGCATAGAGTGGAAACCAGGGTATACAGGGAACGGCGCGACATCGTGCATGCCTTGCGCGTCATTAGTGGAATACACCGAATAATCTGCCGCATCAATCACGCCTTTATCCAAGGAAGTGAATACTTCAGAGCCCGGCAGATTAACCGGCGATGCACCTGCGGCTGCAAAGACTTGCTGTACCAAACCTTCTGGCGCACGCATTTTTAAGCCTTTTAAATCCGCAACACTATTCAGTGGCTTCTTGGAAATAAACGCTTCCAAGCCCGGTGTTGTTGCGCCAATAAAGTGAAGGCCATAGGGCTCAACTAACTCATTCATTAGCTCTTTTCCGCCACCGGTCGCCATGAAATCAAACATTTCTTGCGGCGCAGACCACGCACCAACCGGATTAGCAATCAAACCAAAGGCCGGATCACGACCGGAGAAATACGACGTATCAGTGATGTGGCCATCTAAAATGCCACCGGCAATCGCATCCTGAGTTTCAGTGTGCGCCACAATGGAATTCACCGGCAGCAACTCCACTTCAATCTTGCCATCGGACATTGCTTTAACGCGCTCAGTCCAACCTTGCTGCAGAATAAAGTTTGAATTTCCTGAAGGGTCTGAAGACTGGAATTTGAAATTATAGTCAGCTGCAAATGCTGTACCTGCAACGCTAACGCTTACTGCCGCACTCACTAATAGTGTGCTAAGTAATTGTTTCATGGATGTTTCCTCCTAATGGAACATTGAACCGGCCATCGCTTGAATAAATAAACCGGAGTGAAAATGATTGCGCAATCATTTGTAGCAAGTATATGATAGCGCAATCATAAGTCAACCAATATAATTTTGGAGATGCTTATTAAGTAGCTGCTATAGCATTGAATTCAATGTAAAATCCGGCTCAAAATTTAATGGGGAGAGGATGAAAAAGCCAACGCTAATAGATGTCGCACAGGAAGCCGGAGTTAGCCCGATTACCGTATCCCGTACCCTGCGCCAACCCGACTTGGTCTCTGAAGCCATGCGCCTGAAAGTGGCCGCTGCGGTTAAAAAGCTCAACTACGTGCCAGACTCTGCCGCCGCAACACTCGCCTCCAATCGCTCAAACATTATCGGCATGCTGATTCCCTCCTTTTCCAATAGCGTCTTTGCTGATGTATTGGCCGGTGCCTATGAAGCCGCTAAAGACACCCGCTTTAATATCCAGATCGGTAATATGCAATACAATCAGCAAATGGAAGAAGCGCAACTGGCCAGCTTCTTAAGCGTAAAACCCGCTGGCCTGATTATTTCCGGAATCGACCAAACGCCCTACTCCAAAGCCTTGTTAACCCAAGCGCAATGCCCCGTGGTACAGGTGATGGACTTAAGCGATCAGCCTTTCGATATGATTGTGGGATTCTCCAATGCAGACGCCACGACCCAAGCGCTGGAACACATGATCGGACAAGGCTTTAAGAAAATTGGCTTTGTCGCCGCACGCATGGACCTTCGAACCCAACGACGAATGATGACCTATCGCGAAGTGATGCAATCACATGGCTTGCTTGATGAGCGATTGATAGTCACTACCCCAGAACCTTCCAGCGCCGAGCTTGGCCGTAAATTGTTTAATCAATTACTAAACAATGTGCCAGAGTGCGATGCAGGCTTTTTTAGCAATGATGACTTGGCGGTCGGTGCGTCGTTTGAATGCCAACGTAAAGGCATTCGGATTCCGCAAGACTTTGGGATTTGTGGCTTTAATGACTTGGGAACCACGTCGCAGATTTATCCGGAGATAACCTCGGTGCACACGCCACGATTTGAAGTGGGGAAAACAGCCGTCGAAATGATACTGGCGGCCCAGAAAGAGCCGCTCAGTAATGAAGCTAGAATTGTCGACCTTGGCTTTGAGCTAAAGGTGCGCGCTTCAACCCTAATTACGCACTAGCTTAGGAACCAAGCCGTACGCAACGCACCAAATTATCAGGTCGATCCACATCACAGGCATTCACCGAGCAGGTATCTTCTTCGGTTAGTGCGGTATCTGCCAATGATTTGATGGATGAGCGTTGTGCACCCGCACCGTGCCAATCCGTATACTCAGTTTGATCACCCGCCTTACTCAAGGCCTTGCCAAACGCAATGACATTGGCATGGCTTTTAATATCGCCAAAGGTGGTACTGGTCCAGTAATCCAGCGTCTCGGAGTCCTTTGTGACACTAAACAGCGATTCATTAATCGCAGGAAAGCCCTTCTTATCGTAATCGACAATACTTTGCAGCTCTTTAGAATTCGGTAAATACCAATCCTTATACCCTGCCAGCTCAAGATTCTCGCAATAGGCCAACGCTTCTTTCCATTCGCGCCTGACGCCATCATCTGCCTGCTGCCAAACACGCCCGGTGGCGGTATCTGAAACGGTGCCGTCATTGTGCTTAACAAAGGCATTCACGCCATAGCTGTTCTCTTCACCGCTCACACAGCGCACATAATTACCCGGCGCTTTGCCATCTTTTGGGCCATTAGATAAGCCACTGCTAGCCGCTGCTTTACCGGTAAAAAAGTCCAAGCCCGTGCCATAAGCTTTAATATGGCCATCCGCGAAATTAAAGCCGAATGCGCCCTCATTCTTGCCATTCATTACCGGCCCTTTTACATACAGCGTGCTGCTCCAGTACTGACCGGCAAATACCATCGGAGGGTTAGGATAAGTAAAATCAAATGCGGCGGTGTCGATGTATGGCGTCGGCTTGCCCTGCTCTGGCTTAAGTAATTCACCGCGAAAGTCGGCCAGCGAATACAGTTCCTTAATAGTTGGTACACGCCAATTAGACAAGCCACTCAAGCTCAGCGAGCCACAATAGGTTTTTGCTTCTACAAATTGCAGGCGTTGATTAGTGGGCGTTTTTTGCCAGATTAGCTGGGTATTATTGTCTTTCACCGTGCCATTATTCAGATTAGTATAAGCGGCTGGCAAATGCTTGTGCTGCGCATCCTGACCATACAGTGCGGCGCCCGAAGCTGGGCAGCCAATGGCATTACCCGCCACATTAAAGCACTTATCCTGCATGGTATCGACTAGCGGATAATTAGCCGCTTGCGCACTGTTTATCGACAGACTGAGTAAGGCTGTGAGAGGGAAAGCACAGGCTGAATATCGGTATTTCATAACTAACTCTCTTAATGTCGTTGCTTGGTTTTCACGTAGTTAACAATAAAATTAAGACAATATTATGCGCCGATAGATATCCTGTGGTCAGGTTTAAACGTGGAGAAATTATGGAGTTTTGGCGGCAGCCGGCGCAGCGCCTGAATCACTTTGGAAGCCCACTTTCACCTATTTTGATAAGTAATTTTCCAAACTCTATCATTGAGCTACAGAGCTCATCATTTTTCGCTAGAGGATTCGATAAGGTATCTACTCTCGACCCAATGATATTTAATACAATTTGCACTTGTTGGTCATCTGGATCAATAAATGACAATGAATCGCCCCTAGTTGACTTGACTATATCCATAAAAAGAAATACGGTGTCATTATGACACCACTGGAGAGGACCGATGTCTACAATAAAAAATGATCGCATCACCGCAAGGGTTAATGATGAGGTGAAAAGCACACTAAGCGCTGCTGCTGAGCTAGTCGGCGCGACATTAAACCAATTTTTGGTACAGGCTGCACTAGAGAAGGCAGAAGCCATTATCGAAAAAGAACGGGTAATTTATCTTGGAAGAAGGGACAGTGAGCTATTTTTTGATGCCTTGGATAGCCCGCCAGAGCCGAATCAAAAGCTAAAGAAAGCACTTGCTAACTATCGACTAAAGATAGGTTAATTCCTTTGTCATTAAATATTGAAGTACTCACTAAAAAGCATAATCGTACTCAGTTCAGTTGTGGTGATGAAGCACTAGATAACTATTTGGTCAAGGTTGCCAGACAGCACATCGACAAAGGTATTTCGAGAACATTCGTACTCATTGACTCAGCTGCCCCTTCCGACATTCTTGCCTATATGACAATAACTGTTTGTGAAGTAGCCTCAGCTGAGATTCCAGAGAAATCCGCAAAGAAATATCCAGCGATTATCCCAGCTGCCAAATTAGCCCGATTAGCAGTTAGTAACCAAGTGCAGCGGCAAGGCTATGGCCAGCTGATGATGATTGACGCAATGGAGAAGACATTATTGGCAGCTCAGAACTTGGGTATAGCTGGGTTATTTGTTGACGCCAAACATAACGCTACCAAGCAATATTACGAACAGTTTGGTTTTCTTAGCCTGCCGGAGAAGTTAGATAACTTATTCTTGCCGATTGCCACCATTGGCAAATTGCTAGAAAAGTAAATCTAACCTCTCCAAGGTAAGTCAGAGTTGCATTAGCCAATATGCCGCATCAACAAAGCATACCCGCCATCTTCCGCCAACGTAACCCCTGCCAAATTATCCAATGGAATACGCACCACATGCCCTGAGCCAGGCGCAACGTCAATCGCTTGCCCGGTCTGCGTTTCCAGCTGCTGCAAGTTAAAACGGATATTACCCGCTGGCGTGACCAATTCCATATCATCCTTCAAACCAAAGCGATTCTTCACATCCAGCGTCAACCAACCGGCTTGCGTATCACAGGCAATGGCTTCAGCCACAAATTGCTGATTCGGATTATCCGACGCGCCCTTGTCATAGTTCTGATATTCGCTCGGCACATGGCGACGATAAAAGCCTTCGGTATAGCCACGATTAGCTAAATGATCCAGCTGCGTCATCAGGTTCATATCAAAGACTTCACCCGCCACCGCCGCATCGATCGCCCGACGATACACTTGAGCGGTACGCCCGACGTAGTAATGCGACTTGGTGCGTCCTTCAATTTTCAGGGAGTGAATCCCCATTTTCACTAGCCGCTCGACATGTTGTACCGCGCGCAAATCTTTGGAATTCATAATGTAAGTGCCGTGCTCATCTTCATAAGCAGGCATAAACTCACCGGGGCGGTTCTTCTCTTGCAGCAATACCGGCTGCACTTCATCGTGCGGCGACCATTGGCCCATTGCGCTGGTATCGACCGCAACCAGATCGCCAATTTCATTTTCTTTGGCATCGTGCGCATTGTATTCCCAACGGCAAGAGTTGGTACACGCCCCCTGGTTGGGATCGCGATGGCTCATATAGCCAGACAGCAAACAACGACCGGAATACGCAATACACAGCGCACCGTGCACAAACACTTCCAACTCCATTTCTGGCACGCGCTGGCGAATTTCTTCAATCTCATCAATGGATAACTCGCGCGATAAAATAACGCGCTCAATGCCCTGATTTGCCCAGAATTTTACTGCGGCGTAGTTCACCGCGTTGGCTTGTACCGAGAGGTGAATCGTTTGCTCTGGCCATGCTTCGCGCACCATCATAATGAGTCCGGGGTCTGACATAATCAGCGCATCCGGCTGCATGGCGATCACCGGCTCCAGATCTTTCAGGTAGGTATCGACCTTGCTGTTATGCGGGGCGATATTGCTGGCCAGATAGAACTTCTTATCCTGAGCATGGGCTTCATTGATCGCCGCTTGCAGGTTCTCTAAGTGCTTAAATTCATTATTGCGAACCCGCAGGCTGTAACGTGGTTGGCCTGCGTAGACCGCATCTGCGCCATAGGCAAAGGCATAGCGCATGCTTTTTAGGGTTCCGGCAGGTGAGAGAAGTTCTGTGCTCATAATGATTGGCTGGCTTGTTAATCAACGGTCGCAGACTTTAGCCGAAGCTGCGCTTGCGCGGATTGACCAGAATCAATTTTTGGCTAAAAGTAGCCTTTGGCTTATTTATTGCTTGAGATTTGTTGTAACACTCCAGAACATAAACACCAAACAACTCGAACCCAGTATTTCACCGAATAACATTAAGGACAGTTTTCTATGGATATAAGTACCCAAGACTCAAGTCATGGTAATGATACACTTACCCCGGTCAGTAAGGATGAGAAAAACTGGGGGTCGTTTGCCATTTTTAACATCTGGGCAAATGATATTCAGTCTCTCTTCGGCTATTCACTGGTTGCGTCATTATTCATCTCATTTGGTGTTAGTGGTTGGACTGCTTTCGCTGCATTAATTACCGCTAGCTTATTCGTCATGTTCTTAGTGAACCTTTCTGGTGCAGCGGGTGAGAAGTACGGCATACCCTACCCTGTATTTGCTCGTTCAGGTATGGGAACTAAAGGTGCTAAATTGCCCAGTACCTTACGTGCTATCGTGGCGATTTTTTGGTACGGGGTGCAAGTCTATTTTGCCTCAACCGCTGTTGCGCTACTGATTCGCTCCATCACAGGTATGACAGGTGGTGCTGAAATACTGGGTCTAACTACCATTGATTGGATTTCATTCTTCGTGGTTTGGCTATTTCATATTCTCATTTTTTGGCGTGGCATGAACTGGGTAGAAACCTTCCTAAATATCGCAGGGCCATTTGTTTACATCGTTATGTTCGGCCTGCTATTTGTGTTGTGGTCTAAATCAGATGGTCAATTGTTATCACAAGCTCAAACCATCTTTGCCAACCCGGACGGTACATGGTCGACAGAGGTAAAAGGCTTTATTGCTATTGTCGGAACGATGGTTGCCTACTTCTCTGCGGTAATGATTAATTTCAGTGACTTTTCGAGATACGCAAAAGACAAAAAAGCAATGACCATCGGTAACTTTGCCGGACTACCAATAAACATGATTGTGTTCTCTGCACTTGCCTTATTAACCACTGCGGGTGCAGCCGTGGTATACGGTGAAGCACTGACCAACCCAACTGAAATCGTAGAAAAGACAGACAGTGTACTGCTAGCCGTCATTGCCGCAGTTACCTTTTTTGCTGCGACGGTAGGGATCAATCTAGTGGCTAACTTCATACCAGCAGTCAATGGTATTGCCAGCTTAAACCCTGAGAAAATTAGCTTTCGTACAGCTGGTTTGATCACATCAGTATTTGCTTTGGTGATTGGTGGTCTATGGACAAGCTTCATCAGCGAGTTTGGGATTAGCGGCTTTGTAAACACCCTTGGCGCAACCCTTGCACCACTTTATGGAATCCTCATCGTCGACTACTACGTGATCCGTAAGCAAAGCTTGAAAGTTGATGAGTTATACAAGATCGAAGGTGGTGAATATAGCTACGGTAACGGCTGGAATGATAATGCGCTGATAGCATTTGGCATCGCGGCAATCTTCTCTGTTGCCACCGTTTGGGTACCGTTTTTGAGTGACCTATCAGGGTATGCTTGGATCATTGGTGCAATTTTAGGGGGCGTTATTTTCTATTATCGCTCTAAATAGACCATGCGCAGAGCCAGCGACACTTTCGTTTGTTGGCTCTGCTGCTACTGATATCACCCCGTGTTACAGGCATGATTCCGGTAAATACCAAGAGAAAATACCTGACTCACAGACCCAGTCTAATGACTCACCTGAAATTCCTGTGTCGCTTTAGCTCACCTCGCCCATTGGAATGGGTTCCTATAATATCGTCCACTAATCTGTGCTAATATTGCCCGATCTGTTCTATTTATAAAAATAAAAATGATTGATTCTGATACCCGACAAGAAGTGGTAAACACTCTGGTTTACCTAAAAAGCTTACTCGACAGGCTGCTATTACGTGGCTTAAGTTCGGTCGATGAATCCGAGCTGCAATTACTGGAACAAGCCCAAATACTTTTTTCATCACAAGACGCGACTTATCTCGCCGATTGCTTAAAGCAACTCTCCGAAGCCATTCATCAACAGTCCGATGCGGCTATCGCTTGCCTAAAATTACAAACCGCACTCTTTCTGTTTGAGCGCTTATTTACCCAGCAGGTTTGTTTAGCTGACATCGTTGAAAGTGATGAAGAGCAAGGCTTGGGAGTGGATATATAATGCAGCTAATCCGTGCAGACTCTTCGCAAGGCAAGGCACTGGCTATCGCGCTCACCCAGACTAGCACGGCCATTGAACGACTGTTGAAAACAGGCATGAGTACCAGCTCTGATCATACCGTCGCCCAATTTGGTGAATCATTTAGTCATATTTCCAGCTTAGGTGTCACGCGTTTAGGCTCTAATCTGCGTTTATTAACTCAGGAAATACAGCGCTATGTTAAGCAAGATGATGCCTTTTCCGCGAGACGCTTATCGTTCTTTTTAAACCGTAGCTGGCTGATGTGCCAAGGCTTACAGGAAGCCATGCAGCAACAGAACGAAGCACTTTGGCAATCGCTAAATCTAACGCCCTCCACTGACACACTGGATGACCTCGAAGTGATTACCTTAGGTGTCTCCAAAAAATTGATCGCCAATGTGTTTGCAGCTTTTGAGTTTCGACTGCGAGTGCTCGATCAACAGCATGCCTTAGCGGGTAAAACGTTAATATTTTCTTTAGTATTTTCGCTAGCGTCCAAAGGCAAGGAAGCGACCGTTCACCCTGAAGCTTTTCTCGATTTTAGCCAACCACAAAACTATTACCCTCGCTTTCTGCTTTCTCACTCAATTCGCTTTAGTCATGCCAAAATAAGCCATGAAACCGAGCATCGGGCAAGGCTCACATTAACGCCGGACTCTACGGTGACAGCCTTACACCCAATCGCGCATCAGGATGGACTTTCCACGCTGGCACGCGAAAACCCTGAAACCGTTCGGGCGCAGTTAAAAAACTATTGCCCAAGCCCTTTTGATCTGGAGATTGACCTGCAAAGCGAGATTCTATTAGAGGCATGGGAAATGGGTGATACGCGCCATGATCCGGCTTTTGAAGATCGTTACGTCATCGACATCCGCTCGGCGGGCACAGATTACATTGCCTTGGTCAGTAGTTACACCGAAGGCGAGGCTTTATTACTGGCACTCACTGCATTGAAAAAATCAGCATCGCGCCCCCCTTTATTTGCATTGATGCATTACGAGTTGGGGCAACGGGTGTTACAGCCACTCAGTGTGCTGGAAGAAAATGGCCCACGCCACTTGATGTTGGGTCAGGATAAAACAGACTATAAAACACTATTAAAAAAATTACGGTAACAATATGGCCACTAAAAACAAGGTACTCCGAGCGCCACTGGAGCAACAATACAGCGAGCAGTTAGCTGCCTTAAAACAGAATGATACCGATGTTGCGCCCCCTTCATGGAAGCTATCTCCCCGTAAGGTCTTGGAGTTTATTGTGGGTGGCAAGCCTCAAACCTTAAAAAAAGGACGCAAAACCATTGAGGTGGAGATTCCAACCAAGTTTTTTGGAGATCATCGCTTAGTTGAGCGTGCCATTGTTACGCTGGCCTCAGAGCGCGCCTTGCTCCTAATCGGTGATCCGGGCACTGGTAAAAGCTGGTTATCTGAAAATCTGGCGGCGGCCATTAGTGGCAATTCAACGCTGACGATTCAAGGTACGGCGGGCACCACAGAAGAGCATATTAAATACACCTGGAATATCGCCAAGGTGATTGCCGAAGGTTACAGCAGCTCAAATCGCATCCCGTCGCCGTCCATGACCGCCATGCAGCAAGGAGGCCTATTACGCTTTGAAGAAATCACGCGTTGTGTGCCTGATGTGCAGGACAGTCTGGTGTCAATCCTCTCGGAGAAATCCATCGCCGTCCCTGAGCTACCGGATGACAATATGGTCTGGGCAACGCCCGGCTTTAATGTCATTGCCACCGCTAATTCACGAGATCAGGGGGTTAATGAGCTATCAGCTGCGCTAAAACGGCGTTTTAATTACATCCATATTCCCATGACTAAGGATAGCGCCACCGAACAGGCGATTATTCGACAACGCATCACTGAATTGAGTAGCCAGTATCAGCTACAGGTAGAGATTGAGCCTAATATCATTGAACTACTCAGTACGGTATTTCGGGAGTTACGGCAAGGAAGAACGACCGAGGGAGTGAAGATTACCGAGGTGAATAGCACCTTATCAACGGCTGAAAGTATCTCTGTTTTACTGGATGCTGCCATCCATGCCCAGTATTTAGGGGGCGGTAAAGTACGCATCGATGACATCGCCGCAAACTTGGTGGGCGCGGTGGTTAAAGAAGACGAAGCGGACCGCAACACCCTGCGCGAATACCTGAATCTCGTCGCCAAACGACGGGCAGCCGATAGCGCCTTGTGGGATAAGTTTTACGCGGCCACTCGCGCGGCACTATAAGGTGCCCGCTATCAACACGCTTTGGCAGCAAGCCGGTTTAGATGAGCCGCTCATTGAGCAACTGCAAGATCAGGTACAAACGCGCCTGGATGAGGCACTGTATTGGTTTCCGATACGCCATCACTCGCCTCACTGTGCTTATTTTTTGCGTAAGGCCATTCTCAAGCGTCGTCCCAAACAAATCTTTATTGAACTGCCCTATTCATTTTCAGAAGTACTGCCCTTACTCTCCGACCCTCAAACCAAGCCGCCCGTGGCGCTGTATTCCAGTTTTAATGATCAACATAATGAACTGGGTCTGGCTAACATCAATACGCCCTCAGCCGACATCATGCCCAGCTTGGGAACCTGGCACCCGCTGCTAAGTTACTCACCTGAATATGTAGCGATTCAGCTCGCCAAGGAAATCGGCGCAGAAGTCATTCTGATTGACCTGCCTGCGTATATGCGTCCGTCATTCACCGAAGCGAATCCTGATGGTGATGAAGCCGATGAGTCGGATGACATCACGCCTTTTCTCACAAGTCATTTCTATCAGCAGTTAGTAGAGCACGGTGGCTATCAAAGTTGGAATGAATGCTGGGATGCGCATTTTGAACGGGATGCCATTGAGCCAGAACAGTTCCGCTATCAACTAGCCTGCTTTTGTGCAGCCGTGCGGGCAACCACGCAGCTCAGCGCTGATACGCTGCAGCGCGAGGCGTTTATGTGGCAGCACATTCAGCAGTACTTAAAGCAGTCGGATGAGGCAATGGTCGTGTGTGGTGGCTTGCACCTGTTTATGGAGCAACATCAGAATCATACTACCTACCAAGATAATATTGGACAGGCCTATCACACGCTGGTGCCTTACACCTACGAACGGCTATCCGAGCAAAGTGGGTATCAGGCAGGCAATCGCGCGCCCTACTTTTACCAGCTGCAATGGCAAAACCTAATCGCCGAAAAGCCGACCGAAGAAGCCCTGTATCAATCCATGCAATATCTGATCCATAGCGCCCGCCAGCAAGGTGAAAGCTTATCCGCTGCTGATACCTTATCGAGTAGCCAACACGCGCTCATGTTATGCCAACTCCGTAACCGGATGCGACCAATCCTCGACGATATACTGGATGCAATCATCACTTGCTGCTGCAAAGGAAACCCTGATCAGGAAGGCTTGGCTCTGCAACGCGCATTGGATAAAGCCCTGATTGGTAGCAAGCGCGGACACATTACGCCGCTCGCTGGTCAATTACCGCTGGTGAGTCATTTTTATCAGTTATTAGCGCGGTACGAATTAAACAAGAACAGGGATTATGGCTGGCAATGCAAGCTCGATATTCGTACGGAAAATGGGCGCTCTACCAGTGCGTTTCTACACCGACTGAGCTATCTCAGCATTCCGTTTTCTGAACAGCAGTTTTCATCGGATGACGACAATCTGATCTTCACCGAAACATGGCACTGTGAATTCCAGGTGGGTACCGAGGAAAGCCTAATCAGGCTTAGCCCTTATGGCGATACGATTGAGACGGTCATACTTGGTCATATTAATGACCAGCTCGCCAATGCTCGGCAATCTATGCAGGCGATCAGTCACACCTTGCTGGATGCGCTGAAGATGGATTTGCCACAGGTCATTATGAAAGCGCATAGCCTGTGTCAACAAGCCTTACAACGAGATCAACACTTCATATCACTGGCTAACAGTGTCGCCAATTTACAGCGCTGCAGGCATCAACTCACGCGACTGGATCATCAGATTCCATCGCTGGAGCCATTACTGGTGCAATGCTTTTTGCGGGCCACGCATAGCTTATTACTGATCAGTAGCACACCCGGAGAAAATGATACGGCGATTGTTCAAGGCTTATTGCAGCTAACTCAAACTTATCTGAGTGATGATTTGCCGGGGCTTGATCGAGACCTTTTTATCGAATATCTGCAGCAAGCCGCAGATAGCTGTCAGGTTCCCTTTTTGCAAGGCAGTTTTTGGGGAGTGTTGATGGAAATAAAACAGCGTAATGGACAGGCTCTAGCCACGCATATTGAACAATACCGTTATGCACCGTCTGAGGAAGTTGTGCATTGCAGTCAGTTTATCCAGGGCGTCATGACCACGTCACAAACGTCGATACTGCTAGGCGCTAAAGCACTGATTGCCGCCATTGATTCATTGCTGGAGCGCGTCGACCAAACAACCTTTGACCTGATGCTCGTGCATTTACGGGCTGGGTTTGAGCACTTTTCAAGGTCACAACGCAATCGTTTGGGTGATGCCGTCGCACAGCATTATGGATTAACGGAAGTTGAGGAGCTTCAGCTGGATACGGCGACTCCAGACGGTTTACAGGTATTCGCACAACTGGATCAGCAGGTTGCCGACATTATGAAACAGTGGTCTTGCTTCTCCAGCCCGGAAAACTAATATGAAAAAACTCAGTGAACTCTCACGTCAGCAACGCCAGACCTTAAGCCGTTGGCGCTTGGTACTCGGCCCTTCCGCAGAAGCCCACGGCATTCAAACATCGGATGCACAATCGGCACAGCAAGCGGAGGTATTGGATTACTTATTTACGCCGTCAACGGGCAGTGAACTCAGCAAGAAAAATGGCTCGCGCAAAGGGGCAGGCAAAGGTAAATCGGTATTTACCATTCCTGATTGGATACAGGCCGTGGATGAGCTGTTCCCGCGTGAAGCCAAAGAAATACTGGAGCAAGAACTCATTGCTCGCAGAGGCATCGCGCAGTTACTCAAAGAACCCGAGTTACTGGAAAAAGTGGAAGCGAATATTGAGCTGATCAAAACAATCCTGACGTTTAAAAACCTACTGAATGAAGATACTCGTATTCTGGCACAGAAGGTGATTGAAAAAGTCGTTAACGAACTTCGCGAAAAACTTAAGCCAGAAATACATCAAGCCATCACCGGCGTCATTAACCGAAATCGTCACTCACCGGCCAAAGTCTTCCGTAATTTAGACCTTAAAACCACGTTGCGACGCAATCTACAAAACTGGGATGAAGACAATCAGCGCTTGGTAGTGGATCGGGCTTATTACTATGCCTGCGAGCGTACGCAGCGCCCTTGGCATATTATTATTGCGGTGGATCAGTCTGGCTCAATGCTGGAGTCTGCCGTTTTTTCAACGATTATGGCATCAATTTTTTACGAGTTACCATCGGTCAACACCTCACTGTTTTTGTTTGATACAGACATTGCAGACTTATCTGATCAGGTCGGACAGCCCGTTGATGTGCTCCTAAAAGTACAGCTTGGTGGCGGTACTGATATTGCTAGAGCAATGCAATATGCCCAGCAGCTCATTAAGGAGCCCCGACGCAGCATCGTTATTTTAATCACTGATTTTTATGAGGGTGGTGATGAGCTTAAATTATTGGAATGCACTCGGGCAATTAACTTAAGTGGCGCCCGTACCGTGGGCTTAGCTGCACTGGGTTACGATGCACGCCCCGATTATGATCGGGTAACCGCTGCAAAGATGGCCAAACAAGGAATGGATATTCTGTCCTGCACGCCAGAACAACTCACCCAGTGCATTGTACAAATCATGTCCTGATTCAACATTCCTTGAATCCTTAAATGTTCCGTTTAAAACGCGTAATAATCTTCAGGAATCGTTTCCATGGGCCGCCAATCCAACTTCCCTGCTTTAACGCCTTTGTATCGCAGCCAAGTATTTGCCAGATTATCCTCTGTACTTTTACTGCTCGAGGGGCCGACCAGATTGGTCTTCGTTATCCAGTTGAACACTGTACTGGCATCCAATGCATTGTTATTCACCAGCCCTAATAATAAGACCAAATTATGTTTGCACACGCCACCACCCTGCATGCCCCAGCAAGCATCAAGATTATCATCGCAACAGGAATACACGCCTTTATCGTCAATGGTACAGGCATAAGCAGAACTGGTACCAGTCTGGCTTTGGATAATACCGGTTGCAGAAATAGCGTCATGTTCATTGTAGAGGTCAAAGGCTGAGGTTTTAAGCATGACCAGCGCTTTTTGTAGGCGATTCGGATTAATCGTGCGTTGCAGTTTGATGATCAGGGAATGAAAGTCCAAATCATCAGGGTTGAACTGATTACCAATCAAGTCGAGAAATTGCTCCTCCGTTAGCATGGATACGCCACCTTTTTCGGCCAACTTAATGGCTCCCGCTTTACCCTTGCCACGCTTCTCACCCACAACAAGGTAGTCGGTATCCGCTGTTACAGCACTATCTTGCTCCCAGCCTAATGTCTCTAAAATTGGATAAGCGTGACCGCTACTCACGGACTCTGGCAAAAACAAAAAACCACCCGTGAACGTAATACGCTTTTTGCCTAAATCAGGTCGGATATGGTAGAAAAAATCATCTTGGCTAATAATGGTCGTGCCGTACTTCTCGGCTTTACGGATTGCATCCGCTTTTCCCTTCGCTCGCTTGTCACCAATGATCAGGAAGCCCGTTTCCTTGGTTACCGTATCTACGCTGATCCCACCATATTTCTCTAGCCACACCCTAGGGCTGGTTCGCGACCCGTAGTAACTCGGCCACCGGCTAAAACTACCAAATACCGCAAAGGTTTTACCTGAGAAGGCTTTCAGCCAAGACGTAGACGGCAACATAATCGCACTCATAATATTCCTTTTTTATTAGTTTTATTTAAGGTTAGAACCACTGCCTTTAGGCGGTCAGATTTATCCGCTGGAGTATCGTTATGGCAGTCATCCCGTTGTCAAAATACAGCACCACTTTGTAATTGTACCTAAATATCGCGATCAAGTACTGATGGAGTGCATTAACGGGCGTAGCTAGCGATCAACCTTGCGTTATACTCGCGCCCTAAAGGACCAAGAACTGAGGAAGATCACCTTACTATGGATAATAACCAACATTTCTCCGATGCCGACCGCCAAGGTCTATACCGCGCCATTCACGAGCGACGGGATGTACGCTCTCAGTTTCTACCTGATCCTATTCCCGATGAGGTATTAGCACGCCTGCTCAAAGCCGCTCACCATGCGCCCTCAGTCGGATTTATGCAGCCTTGGGATTTCATTGTGATCGACTCGCTTGAGGTGAAGCAAACCATTAAAGACCTCTACCTGCGTGAGAATGAAAAAGCCGCCAATAACTACGAAGGTGAGCAAGCTGAGCATTATCGCAGTCTCAAGCTGGAAGGCATTATGGATAGCCCGATTAACCTCTGTATTACGTGCGATCGCAGCCGTGGCGGGCCGAATGTATTGGGGCGCAATTCTATTCTGGAAATGGATTTATTCAGTACGTGCTTGGCGGTGCAAAATTTATGGTTGGCCGCTCGAGCCGAAGGCATTGGTGTGGGCTGGGTGAGTATTTTGGATCAGGATGACTTATCCGCAGCGCTTAACTTGCCTGAGTCGGTGTATCCACTGGCGTATTTATGCGTGGGCTATGTGAGTGAGTTTTTGGAACAGCCGGAGTTGGAAGCTAAAGGTTGGCGCTCGCGTTTGCCTTTGAATGAGCTGGTGCATCGCAATGGCTGGGGCGAGCCATTAGCTGACTCGCCCCTTGCCGATCGGTTAAAAGCGTAACTATTTCTGCATAACATAAGTGCCCGGTGCATCGCAGATCGGCTCAAAGCCAAGCTTCGGTGCGCCCATGGCGGGTGGTGCGACCGGTTCGCCAGAGCGAGCTTTTAGCCAGCGGGCAAACTCAGGCCACCAAGAGCCTTCATGCACGGTTTGCGCCTCGGCCCAGGTATCTGCTTCTTCATAATGTTTGGTACGTGTCATGGTCTCCATGCGGTAATGTCTGCGTGGGTGGCCAGGCTCTGACACAATCCCTGCATTATGTCCGCCATTGGTCAGCAGGAAGGTAAGCTCTGTATCGGTGAGTAAGCGGAATTTATACACGGAATGCCATGGCGCAACATGATCCCATTCGGTGCCCACTGCAAAGATTGGTGCATCAATATCCTCAACGCTAACCGCTTTGCCATTCACCTTAAAGCGCCCTTCTGCCAAGTCATTGTTTAGGAACAGCTGGCGCAAGTACTCAGAGTGCATGCGGTATGGCATACGAGTGGCATCGGCATTCCACGCCATTAAGTCATTCATGCGTGAGCGCTTGCCCATCAGGTAATCGTGCACCATGCGTGACCAGATCAAATCATTAGAGCGCAGGATTTGGAAAGCACCGGCCATTTGTTTGGTATCTAAAAAGCCCTGCTCCCACATCATATCTTCTAAAAAGGTGACTTGGCTTTCATTGATAAACAGCATCAATTCACCGGCTTCGGTAAAGTCGGTTTGTGCGGCAAAGAAGGATAGCGTCTGAAAGCGCGTATCGCCATCGCGAGCCATAGCAGCGGCGGCAATTGAGAGCAGCGTTCCACCCAAGCAGTAGCCAACGCCATGCACTTTTTGTTGACCGGTAATGCTGCAGACTGCATTGAGCGCTTGCATAATGCCCAGCTCACGGTAGTCATCCATACCGTAGTCGCGATCATCTTTGTCGGGGTTACGCCAGCTCACCATAAACACGGTAAAGCCTTGTTGGGTTAGGTAGCGCACTAGGGAATTATCGGGTGATAAATCCAAAATGTAGTACTTCATAATCCAAGCCGGCACGATCAGAATCGGCTCTGGCTGTACGTTTTCGGTGGTGGGTGCGTATTGAATCAACTCGATCAGATGATTGCGGTACACCACTTTGCCGGGTGTAATCGCAATATCCTGACCGACTTTAAACTGCTCAGTGCCCGCTGCGGGTTTGCCTTGGCTGGTTCTTTCCCAGTCTTCCAGCATATTGCGTGCACCACGCACCAGATTCTGACCACCTTCCTGCAAAGTTTGTTGTAATAGCTCAGGGTTGGTCATCAAGAAATTGGATGGGGAAAATATATCCAACATTTGCCGCGTCACAAAATCAACCACATCTTCATGTTGCTTGGTCACGCCACGTACATCGGTTGTCGCGTTATGCCACCACTGCTGATTCAGCAAAAATGCCTGCGACATCACATTAAACGGCCACGCTTTCCACGCATCCCCTTTAAAGCGCTTGTCAATTGGCAATGGCTCAATGCAGGCCTCGCAATCAGCGCCGTGTAGCAGGTGGCTACCAGTAAAGTTAGCCAGTCGCATGGCTTTAGACAGCGCTTTTTCCACCAGCTGATATTGCTTGCCAGGAGAGTTCATGAGGTTGGTAAACCAGTCAGCATAAGCGCCGGTAATGGCTTTTGGGGAAAGACCTAAGGTGGAGCGAGCCTGTAGTGCATGCACCGAGCGGTCCATAATGTCCTGAATCTCGGCGCTGTTTTCAAAATCAGGCATGAAAAACGGCTGTTTAGGGGCGCGTAATTCGTTCATGACTTAATCCTTGTGTTTGGGCATTGGAGTAGTAAGCCTGATAGTAGATAATTGCGCGCGTGGTCTAGTTGATATATGTCAGCTTTTTAGTGGGATAACTAATCGTTAATTTTACCCGCAGTAATATGGCTATTGATCAATCTGTACCTGATAACTCACCACCCCTTGGGCACCTGCTTCGAGTGGACCGGTAAACTGCCAACGTAACTCCGGCGTGCCAATGATTGAGTTGCAAAGCATGCCGGATGGCGGTGTATGACAACTGATGCTGCCTGCTTTGTAAGTAGTGTATTCTGGTGGTGTGTCATTCACTACTAGCTCACTCAGCGCAGTGGTGCCAGTATTACGATAGTAAATACGGTATTGCAAAGTCTCGCCCGGCAAGGCCTGATTCACGGTTACCGTTTCATCACTATTGCTTGTGATGTTCTGCACGGTTTTACGCAGCTCCAAAGCCGATGCGCCAACCGCTGGCGTTGTAGACGTCGCTGCCGACTGAGCTTGTTTGGCGCTGGTGGCATCTTGTACTTTAAGCGTCCAAACCTTGCCATCTTCATCGGTAAACTCGGCGGTAATTTGCTGCGTGTAGCGGTCATAAGCTGCCACATTGGCAGGCGCGAAGACTTTATTGATCAGGCAAATTTCATCATCTGCGGCGATATTTTCAGAGGGAGATTCCCAGCTGGTATTACTTAGCTTGGTGCCATAAAAGGCAGCGCTGCCTTCATTGCCATTTAATATTCCGTCGCAGTTACTATCCAGATAAATTCGTTGTGCCCAACCAGTACTTTGATTGCCTGCGCTAATGCTGCTGAAATTCACGCTACCATCGCTTGGCGTGCTGAATTTATGCGCGTAGAACAACACATTGCCGGGTAAAACCTGCGACTGGTGATTAGCTTCAAATACCGGATGCGTCGGTTCTGGTGGCCGTGCTGCTGGCGGGACATAAGGCTCATACGGCAGCAAAATACCCGTCATGCCGATTTGCTCCTGAGTACCCTCGTTGAAAGTGGTGTGGTCATCGTCACCCGCCTGAAAAATGACTTTACCGATGATATGATCGGACTTTACGGTAACAAATGCAGTGGTGTTATTACCCCAATAACCTGATGACGCATTAGTATCGCCGGAGGGCGAACCCAGTGGCTCAACGGACGTGTAAGTATAACGATCACCAACGCCAGTGCCGGTTAATACCGTACCCGTATAGATAATCGGCGCATCTTTTAGCAGTACGCCAAATTTATCAAACACAATCATCCGAGCGGCAGTCCCGTTATTGATCCGCGACTCGGCATCTCCAATAAAAATACCAAATTCATAAATGGGCGTTAAGCTATTTGAAAAATCCAGCAGGATAGAGTTCAAGCCCGGTGCAGAATGGTTGGATGATAAGCGCCATTCGCTCACTGGATTGGGTGCCGTTGACTGAATTCTATCGGAGCTGCCGTAGGTCACTCCGCCAGATGTAGCTTTTATAAAGGTGGTGGAAGTGGGCGTGCCGGGGCCGGTGTCATCAATGGAGCCGACTTCCCAGCCCACCCGATAGAATGCGCCGGTGGGATCAATAATGGTCTTAGCCCCATCGTAACCCGTGCCGCCTTCAAATAAATCAGGGTTGAAAATACCGCTGGGTAATGAGGCTGCCCAGTCATCATCCAGCGTCGCGGCGGCTGCGCGGCCAGCGTTATTATTACCGAAAGCCTCATCCGACACAGTAACCGTAGTATTTGCGTAAACATTTGACGCAAGCAATAGCCCGAATAACAATAAGTATCCGAACAGAAGTTTTGCAAGATTATTTTTATTATTGCGCAAACCCATGATTTGACTATTTAATTTAGTATCTTAAGTATCTCACTGTCATACTGAATGAATTATTAATGTAACTTTTTGTTTATTTATTAATCAATAAGTGTTTTATTAAAATGGATAATCTTGATTAATTACTCTTCACCCTTGCGGTCCATAACGCTTTTAGTTGGCGCGTTATTGCTAAGCGCTTGCCAAGAGTCGGCACCTGAAGCAATGCTAAAAGACTATGCTGCGCGTATGGGCAATGTGCTGGAAACTGAAATCGAGCTGGAGCTTGATCAGGCTGTACTGGCAATACTGGTGTTTCCAGTTAAGCGCGAGCGCCTTGTGGCAACGACCGAGCTACGCGAAGGTTTGTGGGATGTTCTGGATTTTCGCCAGTGTGATATGTTGCATTTGATTTCAGAGCGCAACAGCTCTTTGGGCAAGGTGATGGCACCCAGCCAAAAAATGCGTTATGAATTGCGGTTTGTCAGCGCATTACAGAACTGCTACCAAACCTTGGAAGCCATTGAAGAGCCGGATGAAACCCAGCAAGCATTCCAAGAGCGCTTAGAGTCAATTTACCAAACGAAACTGGCTAATCTGCCGATTGAAGTCTGGAATGGTATTTATGGCTCGGATGAGATTAGTCATCACTTTAAGTTGGGTAAGCCACCACTGCCGATAGAAAGTATCAGCTATGGCAGCCCGCAAAATGCATTGGAAAAGCTCTCGGAGTTAGCCGCGCTGAGTGACAGCGAGTCAATCACCCTGCCCGATTGGTTGAATGAGATCGAGACGCATTATGAAGCATTGCATCGTAGTGAGTTGGGTGCAGGTTTGTTAGTGAGTTTGAGTATGATGACTCACACACTAGATCGCACCGCGAAAGCCATTGAAACCCGGCTTGCACGCAAACCTTTTTGTTTTGAAGGTCACCAGCCACCTCGTGCGACTATTCTCAGTAATGTGTTTCAAAAATACTATGCAGGTGAAGTGCAGCCGTATATGGCCATTATTCAACGCGAAGGAAACCGCTGGTTTGGATTGCATGATGCGATGATTAAGCGATTACCTGCCCCAAGCGCCATGCAAGACTACCGGTTGCAAGTGCTGGCTTTGGAAAGTGAGAGTAGTATGTGGGGGAAATGGGTACGGGCTCGTGAGCGTCATACTAAAGCATGGCAAAAAATTCTAGGGCAATGCAATATGATGCCGGGAAGCAACTCAACGCCAGAGTGAGATTGTGACGCTGAGTTGTTTTATTTAAGCCATCCGATCTTGCTCAGAATCAGTCGACATCATCAAGTCATCCGTATAGCGCCGACCAACGATAGTCTGCTCATTAATCAATTCATTAAGCTCGGCAATCACATCAGCATCCAGTTGAATATCCCCTGCTCCGGCATTCTCTTTCATATACTCGATATGCTTGGTGCCCGGAATTGGGACCAATGTGGCTTTGCCTTGAGAGTTTTGCTGCGACACAATCCAAGCCAAGGCTAATTGCGCCATACTACAACCGACCTGCTCAGCGATACGCGCATATGGCACCAGCAATTTGGCATTCTTCGCATAAGCGGCGGGCTCAAAACGAGGACGCGCATTAGTGCAGCGAATATCCTGCGGGCCAAGCGTCGTATTGTCACAGGATTTGCCAGTGAGGAACTGACGCGCCAAGGGTGAGAATGGCACAAATGTCACACCCAGCTCCTCACAAGTTGCCAGCATCTTAAACTCTGGCGTACGCGACCACAGTGAATACTCGGACTGCATAGCGGCAATCGGGTTTTCAGCATAAGCCCGCTGCAAGGTAGCACTAGACATTTCAGATAAACCAATCTCGCGAATTTTACCGGCTTGTACCAAATCTGCCATGGCACCGACACTTTCTTCAATCGGCACTTGCTTATCCAAACGGTGCAAATAATAAAGATCAATCACATCCGTTTGCAGGCGTTTTAAGCTCGCCTCACATTGGCGCTTAATAGAGTCAGGGCGACCATCAATGATGTTATTGCCTTCGATATCTTTAGCCAATACGCACTTACTTGCTAGTACATATTCTTTACGACGGGTTCTGAGCACTTCACCGATCAGCGATTCATTATGGCCGCCGCCGTATAGCGTGGCAGTATCCAAAAAAGTGTAACCCGTATCCAGCGCTTCATTTAATAATTGCGCGGATACTTCATCATCCGCCGGGCCATAACCCATGGACATATTCATACAGCCCAAGCCAATCGCCGAAACGGTCAATGAGCCTATTTGACGTGTGTGCATCTGTGATCTCCTGCTAGTGTGGTGACAGACGCTTAAAAGCGGTCGATCAATTCTAATACTTCCTGAAAGCGCGTGAAGCTATGGTTACCACCCCGGAAAATGAGCTGATGGCAATCGCGGTAATAATCGCCAGCAGCTTGCCAATCTAAGGTTTCATCGTCTTTTTCAGCCATCAAAAAGATATTGTCAGGCTCGGCGGGTGCCAGTAAATCCATCGCATTTAAACTGTCGACATGCGCTTGCGTGAACTCCATGAGTTCCTCAGAGTGCCAGCTTTTCTGTGGCCCAATGGCTTGGCGCAAGACTAAACCGGCATGTACTGCCGGATTAATCACAACGGCTTTCAGATTATAGCGAGCGGCCAATACCGTCGCATAGAACCCACCCAAAGAGCTGCCCACCAATTTCGGTGGTCGTGGCGCTTGCTCGATAATTTCACTGAGCATAGCGATTGCTTCTGCCGGATCAATCGGTAAATCCGGGCAAACCCACTCGTTTTCACGCCCTTGCAATGTTAACCAGTTGCGCAATTGCTGTGCTTTGGTCGATTGCGAGGAAGAGGTAAAGCCGTGTATAAATAAAAACATAAGGGCTTAAACCTTTAAGTGCATCGCAATGGGGTACAAGGTTGAAGAGCCCAAACGCATGCTACGCTCAGCAGACCAACCCGCTAATGGCTCAGGGCGTCCGGCATTATCTTTAAATGGCATTTCCAATGTCATCGCGGCGATACCAAAACGATCGCCAACCCAGTTGCTGGCCAATGTTAAAGACTCTTCTGCAAATTTCTTAGGAGGGTAGCCATGTAGGGTTTGGAAGTCTGGATTGATTTTTGCCAAGCGCTTTTTGAAGTTTTCTTCCTGCTTGAGGATCTTGTTACTGACCGGCAAGCCCGCTTGTCCGGCAATGAAGTTCCATGGCAATGCTTCATCCCCATGAATATCCAGAAATAGATCGCAACCGGTTTGCTCCATCATCGCCTGAATGTGGTACACCTCAGGGCTGGTCTCAGGAGAGGCATTGCCCCATACCCGATTCAGATTTACACCTGCCGCGTTAGTCCGCAAGTGGCCCATGGTGCTGCCATCAGGATTCATATTCGGCGTGATATAAAATACACAGGACGCTAACAAGGCTTCAGAAATAGCATTATCCGGATCTAATAAGCGCAAGATCAGGCCTTCAACAAACCACTCTGCCATTGATTCGCCAGGGTGCTGACGCGCATTAATCCACACTTTAGATTTGCCCTCGCCCTCTTCGCCAAAGCGCAATACATCAAGATCGCGCCCTTGGATACTTTGGCCGGCAATAATCAAGTTACAACGTGGGTCGCACTGCACTTGCGCAACAAACTGCTGATGACGGTCTAATGAATACGGAGTGAAATAGGCGTAATAAATCGAGTCACAAACCGGCTCATGCTCAATGACGAGCTGGCCATCGACATAGGAGGTCGGAACCCGAAACCAGTCTTGCTGATCATAGGAGGCAACGGCTTGGTAGTTTTCCCAACCATCGACATAAGCGGCTTTGGAGGCATTAAGGATGGTCATTTTCAGAGGGGTATCTTTCACATCAGAGACGCGATAGTAAAACCACTGAAAGAATTCTGATTGATGATCCGCGCGGATCTCTAATTGAATGGCTGCAGGATCAGTGGCCTCGACCACCACAATGTTACCCGCATCAAAACGCTGATTAATTGAAAGCATTGGAATTCCTTGTTGATCTTAGCAGACTTAAAACAGCTGCAGTTTACACCCCCAAAGGACTATCCGGCTATGCTCTTTCTCAGTAAGGTACGAGGAGTTTGTGCTTTTTTCCGAGTTTAATCTTGCTGCTTCGAATCAGTGGCTCGGGTTCGTTAAGGCAAAAACCTTGTACAAAATCGATCCCCAACTCAGTGACCTTATCCAAAATAGCCTGATCGCTCACATACTCCGCCACCGTGCGAATATCCATAGCGCGCGCAGCGGCCACAATAGACTGCACCACAATCTCATCAATCTTGTTATTACAGATATCCTGAATAAATGAGCCGTCGATTTTTAAGTATTCAACCGGCATATTTTTCAGGTAGCTAAACGATGAAACACCGGTTCCAAAGTCATCCAGCGCAAAGGTTACGCCCAGCTTTAGCAGCTTTTCCATAAACGCGATGCACTTGGCCAAATTGATAATGGCGGAGGTTTCTGTAATCTCCAGACACAAGTGCAAGGCTTCAACCGGATAGGCTTTAATCAGGTCATAAATTCTATCGCAGACTTTTTTATTACTAAGCGTCACGCCCGAGAGATTCACATTCAGGCGATGTTCTTTATTATAAGAGAGGTAATCTAAAGTATTACTCAATACCCATAAATCAAGGTCAGCCACTTTGCCTGAACGCTCGGCGGCCGGTAGAAAGCTGTTGGGCGCCAGAATTTTTCCATCCTTTAAGATGCGTAATAAGACTTCCTGGTGCCCTGCTTGGGTCTCCGGAGATAAAGAGCGAATATCCTGCTTGTATAAGATAAAACGGCAATCGTCATCATTATCAGACAAGGCACGGTTAAGGTATTGCAAGTTTTTAGATTGACCAGTATTGGCCTGAGTGCTCCCGCTGGCGCTGGGCTTATCAACCGCTGTGACTTGGTTCCGGCCATTCTCCTTGGAAACCATGCAGGCTTCATCGGTTCTGAGCAGTATCGCATCGGCATCTTTATCGATTTGGTAAATAGCCGATGCGCCAACGCTAACCCCCACGCTGAAAATATTGGTTTCCCACTTAAAACGCAGCCGGTCGATCTGCCGGCGTATTGATTCCGCAACTTTTAGGCCTCGTTCACAGCTACAGTCTCGCAATAACACACAAAACTCATCACCGCCGACACGGCCTAAAAAGTCCAGATCGCCCAGCTCTTGCTGCATCAGTGCGCTAAGCTGCTGTAATAGCGCGTCACCCGCAACATGTCCGCCAATATCATTCACATATTTAAAGCGGTCTAAATCTAAACACAGCAATACACCTCTTTCATTCTCGCGATCAGATTCGATGTATTGTTCTAACTGCTCCTGAAAGCCATGTCGGTTTAGGCAACTGGTTAACGGATCATGAGTGGCCTGCCATTTCAGGCGACGTTCCATGGCGTAGTTTTCGGTAATATTATGAAAACTACACACAAAAAAGCGCTGTGCTGGCATGTCATTTTGAGGCGGCTCCAGCATGCTCTTGACCTTCAAGATGACAACAACATCCTTACCCGTATGAGGTCTCAAAATGACTGGTTTAGCTTGCGTCCAGCTATCATGCTCCATGCAAAAACCGACAATCTCAGCATTCATTCTGCGCTCGGTTTCAGTCTCCAAAATATTAAAATAGTCTTTAAAATGCCCATCTAACTTCTCGGTTTCCGGAAGCCCTAAGAGTTGGTAAGCCGCTTCATTGGCAAAGTTAATCCAGCCAGATTCATGCACAACCAATACGCCATCCTGAATTGAACGTAGGACGTGCTCCAGCTTGCCTTTCTCGGATTGCAGGTGCTCGGAAATAGTTTTGATGTATAAGCGATTGCGCTCATTTAGCAAGAACTGCTTACGATCGATATAAGTCTGAGCAAAGCGTGACATCGGCGCAGAGAGTGCGTAGATCAAGGTCTGATCAAAGCGTTTAGTACTTCGCTCAAATAATAGATAGCCAAGGTCTTTTAGCGCAAAACAGTACCAATAGCTCCGTTGAGTTTGAATTAATTCAAGAAATTCATTCTTATCCGGCGCATCTCCATCAATGTACTTCTTTAAGAAGTCATGCTCTTCAATGGGGGTTGAAGCTTGGGGAATTTGATGGATTGAAGCCTCAATGCCAATTTCAGCATTATCTTTTTCCAGCACATACAGTGCCCGCAGGTTGAGAGTCTTTAAAGTCCTCATGGCAAAGCTGATCAGAATCTTTTTAGGCTCATCTGAAACATCTAAGCTCATCAGCAACTCGTGCTGCAACATTATCAAGCTATGGGCGGGATTCATTAGATAGACAGCCTCGATACCACTAAGCTCATATTATGCAAGCACGGTAGGCCCGATTTATTCACAGCAATCTCGCCGACTGAGCTGGTGCCAACAATAATATTTTTACTTTTGAGCATGGGCGACAAACTTTTAAGCTCGGTATTGCTGTGCTCACCCATGTGAAAGCGACGACCAACACAGCTGAAAATTAAGGATAAGGTTGACTCTTCGGCGTTTGGCTCAAAGGATTCCGGGTTGTCTTTAACAAATCCCAATAAGCTATCAGGCGTGCCTGACAGCAAATAAACCTTAGAATATACGGGAATATCACCGATATATCTAATCGCACCATCCAGATAGCCCATCGCATCGCGAACCAATATATCTTCGTCATAAGGCTTAATGCCCATTGGAAAGCGGCTAATTAATTGATCAAATGATAAATCACTCACATCTTCAGGATGATTCTCTTTTACCATTTGTTCAAAGTGCGGCTTTATGGGGCGATAGTCGAGCGACTTAACATGGCTCCCTTCCGACTCGGTCACTAAGTGTGGTCCGGATAATACTTCCCACCCATGTCCGACATAGGTTTTCTGAGTATAAGGTAGGCAGATGGTTTGCAACGCGTCTGCGATCAGGCCCTCTTCACAAAATACACAGGGTGCATTGCCGCCATTCGCATAACCAGCCCCTGTGCCCGCATAGGTCAGGTCGGTTCCATTGGAGTAATAAAGCGCATCAAGTGCAGCTTCAGGTGCCCCGCTTACCATATCCATAATCATTAAACAGCTGACCCGGCTTGGGTCATGCTCAAGTGCGGATGGGTGTTGATGAAGCTCGGACTGCGGATCGCTAATGTTTTTAAAGGTACGGATTTCGGGCTTATCAAACCACAATAATACGATCACCCCATCGCCATAATAGCGGTCACCATAAATGACTTCAGGAAAAATGCCACCAGAAACAGGCATTTCTAGCGACAGCAAAAAAGCATCGATTGTTAGCTTTGTATGTGGATAACGCTTGCCCATGAAAATGGTGACACCAAGGGGGTTAGCAAGCTTAATCTCGCCTGCTAACCGTCCTAAATCATGGTGCTCATTGTCAAAAACAATCTGAGGTGCTTTATTCATATTTTTTATTATTGGGTGACACTTAGGTTACTTTTTAGTATACAGCAGCCCAATAGATGAATAAATCAACAACAGATCGATGGTATTCCTAATGACCAGAGCTTGCCTTTTTGCTGCGAGCTTCATAAGCGTCGATCTCTGCGGCAGTTAAACCTGCTGCAATGGCATATACCGGATCTTCTACCACGTTAACTTCGACCAAATCGCCCGCTTTTTTCAATAACAAGCGACATTCAGGGCTTAAGTGAACTAAGTGTAAACGCTTTCCAGCACGCTCATAGCGCTCTGCCAGTTGATCGATGGCCTCCAGTGCAGAGTGATCGGCAACGCGTGAGCGCTTAAAATCAATGATTACATCTTGAGCATCTTCACTTGGCTGGAACAGCTCCTGGAAGTTATGAACTGACGCAAAGAAGATCGGACCAATCAGTTCGTAAACGGTGTTTCCACCATCATTCACAAACTTCTGTACACGGATTTTCTTAGCATGATCCCAAGCAAATACCAATGCAGATAGAATCACACCCAAGATAACCGCAGCAGCCAAATCAGCTAATACGGTGGTCAGCATAACCGCACCGGTAATCGCCAGCTCAACGTGTGGCACACGACCAAACAAGCGCAGGCTGGACCACTTAAAGGTACCAATAACCACCATAAACATCACGCCGACCAATACTGCAATCGGGATTTGCTCAATCAATGGCGCACCCAGCAGAATAATCGCCAATAAGGCCAAGGCAGCGGTAATACCGGATAATCGCCCTTTACCACCAGAATTGATATTGATGATACTTTGGCCAACCATGGCACAACCACCCATACCACCGAATAAGCCGGTGACGAAGTTAGCTAAACCCTGCGCCATACTTTCACGGTTTGCCTGACCACGTGTTTCAGTCAAGGCATCAACCAAGTTTAGCGTCAGCAAACTTTCAATCAAACCAACCAGCGCCATGACAATAGCGTATGGCAAGATGATCATAAAGGTTTCCCAAGTGAACGGAACGGTTGGGATATGGAACGTTGGCAAGTCACCGGCTACCGATGCGATATCGCCGACGGTACGCGTATCGATATTAAACAGCGCCACCAATAGACTTAGCGCAATAATCGCAACCAGTGTGGAAGGAACCGCCTTAGTGAATTTTGGCAAGAAGTGAATGATCGCCATAGTCACAAGCGCTAGGCCAATCATGATGATTAAAGGTGCGCCAACAATCCACTCACTAGAACCGTCTTCACCAGTCACTTGGAACTGCTTAAGCTGTGCGATAAAAATAACCAACGCCAAGCCATTAACGAATCCCAAAAATACCGGATATGGCACTAAGCGAATGAATTTACCCAGCTGCAACGCGCCGAAAATAATCTGCAAGATACCCATTAAGATAACCGCAGCAAATAGGTATTCAACACCGTGTAAGGCAACTAAACTCACCAGTACTACAGCGATTGCGCCAGTTGCACCGGAGATCATTCCCGGTCGACCACCAAATACGGAGGTAATTAAACCGATAATGAAGGCGGCATATAAGCCTAGAAGTGGATGTACCTGAGCAACCAGTGCAAATGCAACGGCCTCCGGTACGAGCGCAAGGGCAACGGTTAGCCCCGAGAGAACGTCATCTTTAGGACTGACGGGAGATAATTGTTTTAGAAAGGACATCGTATTAAGTGGCTTGATTTAAAACAAAGAATTCTCACACATCCAACCCTGTCGAGCCATGAATAATTTGTTTTTATCCAGCCAAGTTTGGCTTAAATCGCTGCACTGGCTTTTGGCTTGACAAAAACGCCACCGAGCGGCCATGCTGCGGGCATTATTAGAATCGGTTTTAAGCCTCGATTTTTGGAGTCACACTTGGATTCAGTTTCACAAGTCGTGTTAGGTGCTGCAGCCTGCCACGCCGTTACCGGTAAAACGCTGGGACGCAAATCAATTTACCTTGGTGCAGTGCTTGGTACCCTGCCCGATTTGGATGTATTTATTCAATACGGCAATGCGGTCAGCAACTTCACTTATCATCGCGGCTTTAGCCATTCGCTATTGGTGCTAACGGCGGTTAGCCCGATTATTTGGTTTTTGCTACGGCGTTTTAATGCCTTTAAAAGCATTGATGGTGGGCGCTTGTTATTAGGTATTTGGCTGGCGCTCATTACGCATCCTTTATTGGATAGCTTTACTGTGTATGGCACGCAATTATTTTGGCCGCTGCCCCGTGTACCGGAATCCTGGGCTTCGGTGTTTATTATCGACCCGCTGTACACTGTGCCATTATTAATCACTGGTTTGTGGGCTTTATTTAAGCGCCCTAAACTCGCCATATTGAGCGTTGTTGGACTGTGTATCAGTAGCGCCTATCTGGCTTGGAGCATGGGCGCAAAATATATGGTGGTGCAGCATATGCGCCAAGAATTGGCCCGCCAGAACATTCCTTACCAGCAAATGAAAGTCACGCCAGAGCGCTATAACACGCTATTTTGGCGAGGCATTGTGATGGATAAAGAGAATTACTATGAGACGCGTGCCTCCGTGTTTCAACGCAGCGGTCCCTTGCGGTTTAATGCTTATCGCCATAATAAAGACTGGCTCGATAAGCTCCCGAATAACTGGGCGGCGCATCGGCTGGCATGGTTTACCGGCGGCTTTTACCGCATGAGTGATCGCGAGAATATGATCATTGTCAGTGATTTGCGCATGGGGTCAGAAGGCTTCTCCATTTTTGAGTTTGCCGTTGCCGATCGCAATGATTTACAAAAACCATTTTGGCCCAGAAACGCACCGCGCTAATTGACTCAATCAAATACGCCCATTAACCAATGATGACCGCCCATGACCTCAACTCAAATCACTAAAGATCAGCGCGCCTTGCGGGCGGTTGCTATGCAGTTTTTTATAAATGGCGCAGTGACTGCTTCCTATATCCCGCGTTTGCCGGAGATTCGCGATCACTTGGGAGTGGATTTGACCACGATTGGGCAATTGCTGACGGCGGCCAGTGTGACTGGGTTGTTAGGTAGCTGGCTATCGAGTCGTGTTGTGCGCCAATTTGGTACGCGCACCACCATGATCTATGGCACGATTATGTTGATCATTCTGCTGCCATTGATCGCAGCCGCCTCATCGGTATGGATGCTGCTCATGGTGCTCTCTGCCATTATGCTGGTCGATGTGTTGGTAGATGTGGCGATGAATATTCAAGGCTCTAATCTCAGTAACCGACGCGCGATGCCGGTAATGAATCGGCTACATGGCTTGTGGAGTGTGGGCTCGGTGGTAGGCGGTATTATCGCCGCGACCATGGCCTCTTTCTTAATTCCATTGCAATGGCATTTACTTGGAGCTGCGGCATTAATGGGTATCGGTTTGATCTATATCGGTAGCGGACTACTAACATCAGATAAAGCAGTACCGGTTGAGGATGGTGATGAAAGCGCGACCCCTGCACCATTTCGTGCGCCAGTGAGCTTATGGGTGTTTGCTATTTTAGGCGGAACGGCTTTTGTGCCAGAGATGGTAGGTAGTGATTGGTCGCCGTTTAGGCTTAAAGATGATTTGGAGACGACCGCGGGAATGGCCGGTATTGGCTATGTGGCATTTACCATCGGCATGGTAATTGGTCGCTTATCTGGCGACTGGGTGGCTTCAAAAATGAGTAAAGCGCGGTTGTTAAACTATGCAGTGATTATTGCCTTTTGTGGTTTGAGTATTGCTTGCTTGGTTGACTTTGTGCCATTGGTTTATGCGGCACTAACCATGGCGGGTATTGGGATTTCGGTCTTGTTTCCATCGCTGTATGATGCCGCTGCGCAAGACCCACGCTCAGGGGCTGCACTTGGTGCCATGACGGCTGGTTCACGCAGTATTGTGCTGGTTGCACCACTCACGATTGGATTGCTGGCGGATATGCCGGCCTTGTCAGTGGGTAGCGCCATGGCGATTATGGCACTGCCTTGTTTGGTGATTATTGGCTATTTGTATCGGCGGATTCACTAATAGCTAAATAAGCCTAATCCCCGTTGACTCATAACTGCTTCGACTCAACGGGGATTGAAGTGGCTGTTAGCCTTTACTCTTTCATTTCAGCCAATTGCTTTAGAATGCTTTTAAAATTCTCAACACCCTGCGCACCGCTCACCAAATGGCGTTGGTTAAATATCACAGCCGGTACGCTATTAATCCCCTGGCCTTGCCAGAACTGCTCGGCTTCTCGCACGGCTTCTGCAAAGCGTTGATCTTCAAGTACAGCTAAAGCCGTCTCACGCTCTAACCCAATACCAGCGGCAATATCAGCCAGTACCGCAATATCAGATAGGTTTTTATGCGCTTGGAAGTGGGCGGTAAATAATGCCTGCTTCAATTCATGCTTTTTTCCTTGCTGATCAGCCCAGTGCAGCAACTGATGTACATTGAAGGTATTGTGCATACGCATCGTGTCCCCAAAGCGGAACTCAAATCCTACGCTGGAACCTGCATCACTCAATCTCGCCACATTCTCATCAGACTGTGCCTTGGTTAAGCCATATTTTTCAACTAAATGCTCTTCCATATCCTGACCTTCAGGCGGCATGGCGGGGTTTAGCTCAAACGGATGCCAGCGAATTTCATATGGCGTACCGCTGGCCTCCAGCGCCTCGGCCAACTGCCGGTAACCGACGATGCACCAGGGGCAAACTACATCCGATACGATGTCGATTTCGAGCGTCTTAGCTTGAGTGTTCATACTATTTCCTTATTGAATGGGGTTCGACTGTCTCATTGGGATATTCGATCGTTGAGACCTTGTTTAAACCGATTGATCTAAATTTAATTCATTTAAATTGATCCGTCAAAATACCCTTTAAAATATCAAACAACCCCTTAACAGCCAATCGTGCCTGCTAATCCTACTTCAGCTACCCGTGTGGCATGACGTGTCGCATCATAAAGCTAGACAAACATGTCTTAACAGGAGCACCACTCATGAACGGAATCAAACCAGCGCTGTATCTCGTTGCCAGCTTGGGCGCTACCCAAGTGCAGGCAGAAGGCCCACCGCAGATCAAATTAGAGCTGACTCAATTAACCAGCGCGCTGTGTACCGGTGCGCTTAGCGATGTTGATACTTTGCGCCCTGGCGACTGCATTACCTATCGCATTACCGTTGAAAATACTGGCGGACAAACTGCCCGTAATGTCGAAGTGACGGCTTTGATACCAGAGCACACTGAACTGTATCACTCAATTCGTGATGTGCACAGCCGAGAGGCAATTGGTAGCGTGGTTGAGCATAAAGGGGATGGAACGAGTGTGCTTAAGGCTGCAATTGACGCCGTGCCAGCAGGTCAGGCAGGCAATATGGTGTTGGAATATTCGGTGAAGGTTATTTGATGTCTACTGCCGGTTAGATTGGCAGTAGACATCATTTGAGCTAAGCATTGATCTCATATAAGTAAGGCTAGGATAATTACCTGCAAGCAAGACCCGTAAGTGTCCTTAAGCAGCGTCCGTAAGCCATAATTATCACTCGCAAGCAGGCTAACAAGGCTAAGTTGGAGCCCTGCCTGCTAGCAAGTCATTTAACTAAACAAAGCTTGAGCACCATCGGCGACATACTGCACGGACAAGGCTGCCAGCAATACACCCAGCAAACGAGTTAGAATCATCTTGCCGGTATTACCAATGTATTTATCAAGAAGCTCAGCGGCCATTAGCGTTATCGCAGTCAATAATAGCAGCACGAAAATAACCGCCAGCAAAGTCATAATGCCCATCCAATGATGCTCAGTTGATGCGGCTGACATCTCTGAAGACAAGAGAATAGTCGCTGAGATAGTCCCCGGCCCTGCCAGTAATGGAATGGCTAAAGGAAAGACTGAAATGCTGGCAATATGCTCTTTAACCGCTGATTTGGAGACCTCTTCTTTACGTTCTTGACGCTTCTCATAGATCATTTCAAAGGCGGTATAAAACAGCAACAGACCACCTGCAACGCGGAAAGCATCAATGGTAATCCCCATGGCATCCAGAATTGCGGTACCGGTAACGGCAAATAAGGTCAGAATCAGCAACGCCACAACACAACCACGGATGGCCACCATGCGCCGATCCATCGAAGACATACCAATGGTCAGGCCCAAAAACAGCGGTGCATTACCAATGGGGTCAACGGTGACAAACAGCGTCACAAAAGCATTTAAAATTACATCATACGAAAGCATAGTCACTCCAACCATCGGAAGTTTTCAATTCGCGAATATAAGCTTAATTGCCACACTCTGCAAACGTCAGGCGGAACTCTGCGCCTAGCTCACAATTAGCCACACTAATCTTGCCACCCATATTGCTAACCATCTGTTGCACCAGCGATAAACCAATGCCAGTACCGACCGTTTCACGCGTTAGCTCACTCTCCGAGCGGTAAAAGAGTTGGAAGATCTTTTTCATCTGCGCTTTTTCAATACCGGGGCCGTAATCGCGTACCGTAAATTGCACGCTATGGTCACTGCCTTGCTGGCCGCTGATGGCGACTTTCTTGATTGGTGCTTTGGCGGAGAACTTAATCGCATTATCCACCAAGTTAATCATGATCTGCGTTAACCAATCAGCGTCCACCATAATGCTGACATCTTTCACCGCATCCGCGCAGTGTACTTCCAGCTCAAAACCGGAGCGTTCGACCTGTGAATTGATTTTGGATTCGATGGTACGCAGCAGCTGGCTCACATCCATTAGCTGCAGTTCGGCTTGTTGCTCATTGCGCGTCATACGGGCCAGTTGCAATACATTATTAATCAGTCGGGATAATCGCTCACTTTCATCGAAAATGAAGTCGTAATACGTCCGCTTTTTCTCTTCGCTGGCCCAGCCTTCGCGCAATAGCTCGCCATACATGCGAATGGAGGTCAGCGGCGTTTTTAGCTCATGGCTGACGGCTGAGACAAAATCCTGCTGTTGATTGGCAAGATTGATTTGCCCTAGCCCTAAGCGATATAGCAGATAAAAACCGCCGCATAGCACAATGCCCAAAATAGTCGCTAACCAAAGAATCACTTGCCCGCCCGGCCCTGCGGGTAATTGCGTCACGCTATACAATAATTGCATATCGCTTAATGGCGCTGACAGTCGTGTTTTATACAGCTGTTCACCAGTTAACTCCGCGCTACTGGATAAGTACCCCCGTAAGGACCGACCTGAAAATGCCGTTAGTACATTACCCTGATAAGCCACCAACAAATCACTCATTTGTGAAAGCGCGGTAGCACGAAACTCGGTATTAATGACTGAGCTTAAAAAAGCCTCTGGCTCGATCAATAAGCCCTGTACATATTTCTGACCGTTTAACCACACTTTGCGGTACAGCACAAAATGACCGCTGGCTAGCTGGCTAAATTCAAATGTATCGATTTCGCTTTCAAAGGTTAGAATGCGAGTGCTTTGTGTAGCAGCTTGAATGCTGGGCGCTGAGTCTGCGCTCACAATAGCGCTTAGCGATGGCAGCGTGGCAGCTTCTGGTAAGCTATTTTGCTCCACTCGGGCGCGCTTTTCCGGAGCTGATTTTGCTTGTCTGGCTTGGATATCAGCTTTGGAGGTTGCCTGTTTTTGTGCGGGAAATATTTCCAGTCTTTCGGCAAGCGGTACAGGTGCGGCCTGCTGATAGTTTTGTTGGATATTTAGATCTTCTAAGCGCCCTAATTCGCTGGCTTGAGGAGCTAATTTAGACAAGCTTTTTAATTGGTCAAAAGCAATCTGTGGCTCTGCGGAATACTGGACAGCTTTGGATGGCTCTCTGGCAAGGCTTTTTGATATAGGTGTGGCAACAGGTGCTTGGCTGCGCTCTTTCTTATCGGCCTCCTCTTGCATCAATTCACGCTCATCCTTGGCTTCAAGCTCTGCGACTTCTGCAAACGCTGCCATTTCCTCCATACTGTCTGCCGAGACAGAATCCATACTGCTATCGGCTTCAATCATACTCATTGACTGACCGGCTTGTATCGATTGGCTGGAAAGTTCAGGCTGAATGGATTGAGAAGATGACAATGAATCACCAGAGAATTTCGACACCCCAGCCATACCGGACGCATAGGACTTTGCTGAGTCACTTACCGAAGTCACTCCTTGTGAGCTTACGGAGCCCATTCTTTGCGAACTTAGAGAATCACTGGATTCATTATCAGGCACATCAATATCTGCCAAGACTGTCTTTTGCAATAACTGATTAGTCGCCAGAATATCCCGAATCTGATTTTGCAGGACTAATCGCTGCCCCAGCTCCAACTCAGAAATCCCATACTGGCTAGCATCGGCATCCGGCACCAATGGTGTTACTAGCTGACCGGCATTATCGACCTGAAAATAGCCCATCAAACCCGGTAACTCCGCAGCAACCGGAAACTCAGATAATGGCGAACGCTGCAAAAAGCCCGCCTTTACATCCCCTGCCACATTTAAAAAGGCGTAATCGGTGAATGGTCGTTGGTCTTCTTTGCGAATTAACTCAGCAAAGCGGTTATCAATACGTACTGACAGCTCTTGCGCCATTTGCTGATGCTGATGAAATGCTTCCCATTTTAAACGGCTATACGATTGTTGAATTAGCACTGCCGTTGGCACTAATAGCGCCACAAAAAACAGCAATAGCCAACGGCGTAGTTTTTTCTTATCGAGTGTTTTCAGAGTCTGCTTAAGCATATTTTATGATTGACTCAATAAACGATAACCAGCGCCACGTACCGTGACTAAAAACTCAGGTGATGAGGAGTCAGCCTCAATTTTACGGCGTAGTTTTGCGACATGAATATCGACCGTGCGGGTCTCTAACGATAAATCATCCGCATAGCCCCAGACCTTATGCAGCAACTCATCCCGTGATACAGGTCGTTCGGAATGTGCTTGCAAATACTGCAATAGCGCAATCTCGCGGCAAGTAAATGACAAGACTTCTTTGCCACGCGTGCCAGATAAATTCTGGCAATCAATCTGTAAGTTTGGTGATAGCTCAATCACATCATTCACTGCGCTGGAAGCGGCGGTGCGACGCAAAACGGCTTGCACCCGCAACACCAATTGCGCCACTGAAAACGGTTTAGACACATAGTCATCCGCACCCAACGATAAGCCCTGAATAATATCCTCATCATTGCTTTTAGCTGTGAGCATAATAATGGCTTGGTCGCGACTTTGCTCCCGAATGCGATTGCAAATTTCAAAGCCATCTATACCCGGCAACATCACATCCAACAGAATTAAATCGAAGTCGCCACTCAAACCTTTGGTCAAACCATCCGGCCCATTGTCTGCAAAATCAACACGATAGCCATGATACACAAACACATCAATCAGCCCCATGCGAATGGCGGGCTCGTCTTCTACGATCAGAATGCTGGCATCAGTTGACATGCGTGTGGTCCTTTTTAATCAGTACTCCAAGTGTAACAAGGCACACCCTGTGCGCTGTAAACTTTTTGTAAAAATTCCTGCTGCAGCTTTTACCAAACTGTGCCTGTTTGTAATTCCCCGCGCTTCGTAAACTGTGCATACAGTCAACCAGCGCTGCGAATAACTTCCAAAGATAGGAGCGCAGCACATGGCAACACCAGTAACCAGTAACCAGTAACCAAACAGCTCACAGGAATTCATTATGAAAATCAAATTAATCGCCCTTAGCCTATTCGCCGCAACTGCTGGTGCCACCTTATTACCTGGCTTGCAAACTGCAGTGGCAGAAGTTCCTCCAATGCCTAGACCAATTATCGCTCCAGCGATTCCGCAGACCTCGCCAGCCATTTCAGACACCGACAGCATTGCACAGCAAGCGACACAGAAACCGAAAATTGAAGTCGTATTTGTACTGGATACCACCGGCAGTATGAGTGGCTTAATCAATGCCGCTAAAGAAAAAATCTGGTCGATTGCCAGCACCATGGCGCAAGCGCAAACGGCTCCGGAAATCAAAATGGGGTTGGTAGCCTATCGCGACCGTGGCGATGCGTATATTACGCAAACCATTGACCTCTCGAAAGACCTGGATTCGATGTATGCCAAGCTGATGGACTTTCAAGCGCGAGGTGGTGGAGATGGCCCTGAAAGTGTGAATCAGGCGCTGTATAATGCCGTGCATAAAATGTCCTGGAATCAGGATGATAATACTTACAAAGTGGTGTTTTTAGTCGGCGATGCACCCGCACACATGGATTATCAGGATGATGTTAAATACCCTGAAACCGTTAAAATCGCTGGCGATAAAGGCATTGTGATTAACGCCATTCAAAGCGGCAATAACCGTGCGACGACTCAAAACTGGCAGCAAATTGCGAACTTGGGTCAAGGTAACTACTTTCAAGTCTCGCAGTCTGGTAATGCGGTGGCGATTGCAACCCCGTTTGATGCGGACTTGGCCAGATTATCCGCTGAGTTGGATACCACCCGAGTCTATTACGGCAATGCGGAAGATAAGCGCAAACAGTCCGCTAAAGTCGCGGCAAGTAGTAAGCTATATGCAGAGTCCAGCACCGAATCCCAAGCGCGCCGGGCAGCGTTTAATACGTCCTCTAGCGGTAAGGGAAACTTCTTGGGCGAGAAAGAATTAGTTGAGGAAGTGATTAGTGGTAAAGCCGAGTTAGCCGATATTTCCAGCGATGAACTGCCATCCGTAATGAAAGTAATGGCACCGGCAGCGCAGCAGGAATTCATTAAAGAAAAGGCTGAAACACGCCAGCGTTTGCAAAGTGAAATCCGTCAGCTTTCTGAGAAGCGAGATAGCTATCTGAAAGAAAAAGTTGCCGCCTCTGGAACGGCTAAAGACTCGCTGGATGTGCAAATCTTTGAAGCCATTCAGAAGCAGTCAGCGAGTAAAGGCTTGGTTTACGATGCGAAAGATATGAAGTATTAATGCGAGCTAAGTCAGCTGAGCTTTGAGCCGATTTGACCCTTCAAACGGGGCTGGTCACTGCTGATCAGCCTCTTTAAACCAATGCCGTGTGTGATTGGCAAAGTACACCAGCGACAACATTACCGGCACCTCAACCAATACGCCCACGACGGTTGCTAAGGCCGCACCAGAATGTAATCCAAATAATGAAATCGCCACCGCGACCGCCAGCTCGAAAAAGTTGGAGGTACCAATCATGCAGGCTGGTGCAGCAATATTGTGTGGCAGCTTCATCGCCTTTGCCGAGGCATACGCAATCGCAAAAATGCCATAGGTTTGGATCAGCAAAGGAATGGCAATCAGCACAATCGCCAGCGGTTGATTAATAATGGTTTCAGCCTGAAAGCCGAACAGCAAAACAACCGTTCCCAGCAAGCCTACTATTGACCACGGCTTAGTCTTGGCGAGCAAGGCGGTAACCCGACCTTCGCCATGATTTTTCTGCAAATATCGACGGGTAAGTACACCCGCCAAAAGCGGCAATACCACATACAAAACCACCGATAGCATCAGCGTTTCCCATGGCACGGCAATATCGCTGACGCCCAGTAAGAATGCAGTGATTGGTGCAAAGGCAAAGATCATAATAATGTCATTGACCGAGACCTGTACCAGTGTGTAATTGGGGTCGCCTTTAGTTAGCTGGCTCCAGACAAACACCATCGCGGTACACGGCGCAACACCGAGTAATATCATGCCTGCGATGTATTCATTGGCCGTTTCAGGATCAACTAACGAGACAAAGAACACTTTAAAAAACAACCAACCCAAGGCCGCCATGGTGAATGGTTTGATTAGCCAATTGATCACCAGCGTTAGTACTAATCCCTTAGGCTTTTTACCAATATCTTTAATGGCACTGAAATCAATTTGCACCATCATCGGGTAAATCATTACCCAAATCAGTATGGCAACAATGAAATTGACATGCGCCCATTCAAAGCCTGCAATGACTTGGAAAAAGCCCGGAAATACATTACCCAACGCGACGCCAGCCAAAATACAGAGACCAATCCAGACGGATAAGTAACGCTCAAAAATACCCATAACTCACTTCCTTGATCTTAACGATTTAACTACAGCAACTTTTTACACGCTCAGGACGATCGCCCATTTGCTTCAGGCGCTGTCGATTGATGTCGAGAAAATCGGTGTTGTGTGCGGTAGTTTCGGTTAATACAGAACGCGCCCATTCCGGTAGATTAGGATTGAGCCGATAAAATACCCACTGCCCTTGTCTGCGATCGACGAGTAGTTCGCATTGGCGCAGTTGAGCTAAATGGCGTGAGACTTTGGGTTGGCTTTCTTGTAAGGCTTCGGTGAGCTCGCAAACGCACAGTTCGTCTTCGCTTGTGATGAGGAGCAAACAGCGTAATCTGGTTTCATCTGCCAGACATTTGTAAAACTGAACAGGGTTCATTGGTCGACTCTAGTGTTTTTTAGATAGTTAAAAATAACATATGGATAACCATATATAGATAAGACCTAGAGTATATTAAAAAACACATATGTAAAGTGCGATTTCATCAGAGCCGTATTTGGAGGCCAGTATGATTTGCGCTAAAGCAATCAGGTTTTAGAAAGGCTTAACAGCACGTTCGTCAATGCTAATCGTAATAATTCAAGCTGATGCTGACTGAAAACCTGTATGCCGTTCTGGCGTAATAAGGCTGTTGTCACCCCACTGCCCGTTTGTTTGGTCCCGTTGAACTCACCGTAGTAAATCTCTCCACTGCCACAAGATGGGCTGGATTCGGTTAGCACTGCAAATTGAATATCATGCGCCTGACATTGCGCCAACGCGAGTTTTGCACCGAGTAAAAATTCGGCACTAAGATCCTTTCCATCGACAGAGTAAATTTTGGAGTGACCATCCAATACATCTTGCCCTGTGCCATTGCGTATTTCAGCGGGTGGTCGCGGCGTTGGCAAACCAGCAGATACTTCAGGGCAAAATGGGATGATCTGATAGTTATTAATTAACCAATCAAAATCTGTATTGGCTTGCGTTAAGGCGTTGCCGTCGTAACGAACTTTATGGCCCAGCAAGCAGGCACTCACTAAAATTTTCATGGCTAATCTTGCCTATCTAAAGCAGAAACAGACCACAGACTTTATCATAAGCCAGCGACATGCAGGTCTCAGCAATTAATACAAAAAGCCAAATAAATGCAGCGGTATTTCTTGCTTGCCGCCATACAAAATATCATCCTTCACCAGATAAGCAGCGCCTTCAATGTCTCGAATTTGCTTTGTAGTTTTGCCCTTACCACCAACTTCAAAAATTACGCCATCCACTTCAAAGTCACCTACTTTACTGTAATAGACCTGATGCCCTGCATGCTTGAGCATTTTGATAAAAAACAGCTCCCTCACTGTTCCTACCTCTCTCGACTGGCCGATTTCGTGGCTGATGGTTTGATACAGATTGGGATTATCCAGATAGATTTTTTCATTGGCTTTCAGGAGCTGGCTACCTGCACGATTGTCCCGAATCAATTCAGCCAAACCCGTTTCCTGCAAAATATGCAGATAATGCTGCACCGTTTTATTATCCAAGCCAACATGCTTTGAAATATTATTCCGGCTTAACTCGCCCGGCTGTCTGGTTGCCATATACGACAACAAGCGTTTGAAATACGGTAATTTTTCCGTATTGAGTCGATAATGATTGGCGATGTCTTCGTAGATGGTTTTATCAATCACCCGCAGCAGCTTTTCTTGATAAGTATCCGTGCCTTCCAGAAAGAACGGGTAGTAGCCAGACTGTAGGTAGTCTTTAAAATAGCCACGCAACTTGGGTATTTCTGCCACCTGATTTTCCAGTGCGCTTCGATCTGATAGCAACTGCTCCAGCCCTACCGACTCTATTTCAGCAATCCCCTGAAAACTCAGATACTCACGAAATGACATACCGCCAAGCCGAAACAATACCCCGCGTCGCGATAAATCGTGGGTACCTTGAATCAGATCAATGCTGGAGCTACCAGAAAACACCACGTAAACATCAGGGTAAGAGTCATGAATATTTTTTAGAATTTGATTCCAATTAGGATGCTTGTGGACTTCATCAAAAAAGAAGTAGCGACAACCCTGTACCTCGTACAGTTCATTCACAAAATCCAACAGCGAATGATCAGAGAAATATAGGTGATCCAGCGACACATAAATCACTTCATCCTGTTGCTTACTCAGTCGCTCTTTAATGAACTGCAGCAACAAGGTTGTTTTCCCTGTTCCTCTGGCACCAATCAACCCTGTAAGCCGGTTATTAATATTGAATGCATCAAATAAATAGCGGTGACGCGTTGTCTCGGTCGCATTCAAGAGGCGCTTGTGAATCGTGATGAGCTGATTGATTGACTGATTAGTCATTGGAATATAATCCTATATTTTTAATCATTATAAGGATTTCACTCCATAGATTAAAGTAAGATCATTGGGCGCGCTAAGTTTTCAGGTTTGCGGACTTGGGTGCATAACTTTTAAAGTGGCATCATTAAAGTAATTTAAGACTCAATTCTTAAATAAAGTACTACACTTAAAGACTTGATAGCCTAAATCTAAGGACGGATCATGCTTAAACAGTCAACTCTTTTACTCGGCATCCTGAGCACAGGATTACTTTGTTCAACAGCACATGCAGCTTGGACACTCAATAGCGAGCAGTCCAGCCTACATTTTGCTACGGTTAAAAATACAACCGTTTCAGAAGTACACCACTTTAAAACACTCAGCGGTGCAATCAGCGATGATGGCAAAGCCAGCCTAACGATCAAACTCGATAGCGTGGATACGGCCAACCCAATTCGCGATGAGCGCATGCAAAAGCAGCTTTTCGAAACTGAAAAACACTCGGATGCCAGCTTCAATATAGACTTAGGCAGCGAAGCTATTAAATCCGGTGCGCAAACCATTGTCGGTACGCTAAGCCTGCATGGTGTTGAAAAAGAAGTCTCTACTCAAGTGTTTGTCGAGCAGGATGATAAACAGATCACCGTATCGAGCTTGGCCCCTGTTGTGATTGCTGCGCCTGATTACGGTTTGGATGGTGGTGTGGAAGTGCTACGTGAATTAGCAGCACTGACCTCAATCAATGTCACTGTTCCTGCCAGCTTCAGACTGGTTTACGACAAGCAATAAACCCGTATTGAGCACGCCCCTGTAAGCCTTAACCTCCTCCATTATTGGGGGAGGTTTTTTTATGCGCATCGTTATGGCAAATCTCGCGATGCTCCGTATTCCGTATGTTGCGTTTCACCAATGCCATCCACGCCCTGCACTTCTGCATGCAATACCCAGCCCCGTGCATCTCCGGCACAGGGTATATTTACCCATAAATCATCGGCGACATTCTCAGTGCTACCAAAGGTGGCTTTATTATCAAAGTCAGCCTCGTTGATTTGGTATTCCTTGCCTTTATACAACATCAGCGCGAAACCTTCGGCGATGTAAGTCAGATACGTTAGGGTCTCGCCTTGCTTCAAGTCGAGAGTGACATCGGTATCGTCATCGACGGCTAATACTTTGACCGGTGCGTTTACTGTGACGGTAAACTTTCGCGAGGCGGAAAAGAATTTTAGCTTATCCGTCGTCACCCGGTCATAATTCCACTGATTGTAATTCGCGCCTTTTGGAACCGGACATTTAATGCTCTTGGGTGCCGCCTTATCCATTTTTGCGCGGCCATCCAATACAACACTATCTTTGAGAATGGTAATCCCTTGGGGGTATTCACCCGGCCACCCTTCACTCACATACCAATTGCTATCGTAAGCCGGCGGCGCTTGTGCCGTGCTTGCTTCGGTACAGGCGCTCAGTAGCGATAAACTTGCAGCAATCCAGATCAGTTTCATAGATATCTCCGGCGATGGTTTGGCTGAAATACAACTCACCACTTAAGCATAGTACAAACTGAAAATAAGCGGTGTCTGTAGCGGCTGCTAATTTGCAATATTAAGCCTCCGCCGGCACGCACTTTGAATAAATTAGCACACAAAAAATATTTAGCTAAGCTCCTCCATATCCCACACATGGCTCATCGAATTGGTCGATGCACCAACAGAAATAATCATATATAACAAGGAGTCAGAATCGCTGCGATTGATAATGCGATGGTTTTGATCCGCTTGATAATAGGCGGTATCACCCTGCTCCAACTGTACAATATCGGCCCCTGAAACCACTTCAACGGAGCCACTGTGCACGGTGATAATTTCCCGCGTTCCCCGAAAGTGTGGCTTGCTGTTAAGTTGCGCTGAGGGTGGCAATGTCACTCGATAAAACTCGGTCGCATCCATACTAGGCGAGGTCAGCATTTGTACTTGGCCATTTTGATCATCGCGCATTACATTCGTCGGATCATTCCCGCGCACGACTTCGATAGTTGGCTGTGTCCAAGGCTCTTCAACCAGCTCTGAGATTGAGATATTCAAGGCCTGTGCAATGCGACAAGCTACTGCCAAAGTCGGGTTGGCTTTACCGCGCTCTATCTGGCTTAACATCGAGCGACTAACACCCGATTGATCGGCCAATTGATCCAATGTCCAGTGCAGCTTTTTGCGGCATTTTTTAAGGCGTTCAGCCAAGGTATTCAAGTTCGGGTCGGACATGCAGGATCTCATTAAAGATTAAAATTCCATTATATCATATTTTTTTCTTGCATCACGCCAGAAACAAATGACACTATATTGGAAATATTTCCACTATGAGGAATGGTGATGAAAGCCCTAGTCAAAAGCAAAGCCGAAACCGGCCTATGGATGCAGCAAGTTGAAATGCCTAAAATTGGTATCAACGACGTGCTGGTCAAAGTACACCGCACCGCCATCTGCGGCACCGATATGCACATTTACAATTGGGACGAATGGGCGCAAAAAACCATTCCGGTACCAATGACCGTAGGCCATGAGTTTGTTGGCGAAATCGTGGATGTTGGCTCCAATGTGGTGGACTTTTTCCCCGGCCAATTAGTCTCTGGCGAAGGCCATGTGGTCTGTGGGCGCTGCCGTAATTGCATGGCAGGTAAACGTCACTTCTGCCCAAATACCTCCGGCATCGGTGTTAATCGCACGGGCGCATTTGCGGAATACATTGCCCTACCCATGGCAAATATCTGGCTGCACCGCCCGAATATCGACAAGGATATTGCTGCGATTTTTGACCCATTTGGTAACGCCACGCATACGGCTTTGCAATGGCCACTGTTAGGTGAAGATGTACTGATTACCGGTGCTGGCCCGATTGGTAGTATGGCCGCAGCAGTCGCTAAACATGCCGGTGCACGTCATGTCGTGATTACCGATGTAAACCCTTACCGCCTTGAGCTGGCGGGCAAGCTGGGCGCAACGCGCTTAGTGAATATCGCCGAAGAAGACTTAGGCGATGTACAGCGCGAGCTTGGCATGGTGGAAGGCTTTGATGTAGGGCTGGAAATGTCCGGCAACCCGCAGGCGCTGAATGACATGATCAATAATATGAATCATGGTGGCAAAATCTCACTACTCGGCATCCCTTCTGGCGAGGTGAATATCGACTGGAATAAAGTGATTTTCAGCATGCTCACCATCAAAGGCATCTACGGTCGTGAGATGTACGATACGTGGTACAAAATGTCGATGATGGTCGAAACCGGGCTGGATTTAAGCCCGATCATCACTCATCGCCTGCACTACAGCGAATTTCAACAAGGCTTCGACGCAATGCTTAGCGGTCAAGCCGGTAAAGTCATTCTGAACTGGGAAGATTAATTATGGATACCAACACACGCGCTTTTTACGCAGAACAACTCGACGGCATTCGCGCGGCGGGTTTATTTAAAAACGAACGAGTAATTACTGGCCCGCAGAACGCTAGTGTGGCACTGGCAGATGGCAAGGAATTGCTAAACCTGTGCGCTAACAACTACCTCGGGCTGGCCCAGCATCCAGAAGTGAATGCGGCGGCCAAACAAGGTCTGGAAGATCATGGTTATGGTATGGCTTCGGTGCGCTTTATTTGTGGCACACAAGATATTCATAAGCAGCTGGAAGCTCAGATTACGGAGTTTCTAGGCACTGAAGATACCATCTTGTACCCCTCTTGCTTTGATGCCAATGGCGGCTTATTTGAAACGATTTTGGGCGCTGAAGATGCGGTGATTTCCGATGCGCTGAACCATGCCAGTATTATTGATGGTGTGCGCCTGAGCAAAGCCAAACGGTATCGCTACAGCAATAGCGATATGGCCGAGCTGAAAGCTTGCCTGAAACAAGCAGATGCTGATGGCGCAAGGATTAAACTGATCACCACCGATGGTGTATTTTCCATGGATGGCTATATTGCCAAGCTGGATCAGATTTGTGATCTGGCCGATCAATATGGCGCAATGGTTCATGTGGATGATTGCCACGCTACCGGCTTTGTGGGTGAGAATGGCCGCGGCAGCCACGAACACTGCGGTGTGATTGGGCGCATTGATATTTTAACCGGAACCTTGGGTAAAGCACTGGGCGGCGCAAGTGGAGGCTATACCAGTGCGCGAGCTGAAATTGTTGAACTGCTGCGTCAGCGTTCACGTCCTTATCTATTTTCCAATACGGTTGCGCCACCGGTAGTTGCCGGTGCGATTAAAGCATTAGAGCTAGCTAGCGAGTCATCTGAGGCGCGTAATAAACTGCGTGAAAATACGCGCTACTACCGTGATGCTTTACAGAAAATCGGGCTGGATATTTTACCGGGCGAGCACCCGATTGTACCGGTCATGCTTTACGATGCGAAAATTGCGGCGGAGTTTGCTGAACGTATGTTGGCGCATGGCGTATATGTGATTGCATTCTCATTTCCGGTGGTGCCGGATGGCAAAGCGCGCATTCGTACGCAGGTTTCAGCAGGGCATAGTCGTGAAGGTCTAGAGCAAGCGATTAAGGCGTTTGCAGCGGTAAAAGAGGAAATGAATTTGGGTTAAAGAAAAATCCTTTGAATAATGCACTAAACTCGTTTCACTTCTATGGAGGATAAAACCCTGTGGTTGTATCCGCAAGGGGCGTGTACGCGTGATATCTAAGCACCTGAGTATCGCCAACGCTCGCTTCTCGGGCGACGTGATGGAATAATCATTGGGCGTCAACCTTGAGAACAAGAAAGAGCTGAGTTCTGGAAAGAATACCGCATTATGTAAATTGTACTAGCTCAGACTTGATCTGACAGTTACCCGTCTTTTACCGGTGTCTGTCAGGTTAGATTTGAGCTAAGTTCTTTTCAACCCAAATCGTTTTTCCATCAAGCAATGTCTCTATGGGGGGT